>Ga0308019_10001971_pt1 | contig 11952 bp, 7 predicted proteins | sample Neamet284_FD_203135 | JGI IMG/M metagenome (GOLD analysis project Ga0308019, IMG submission 203135) | Marine microbial communities from water near the shore, Antarctic Ocean - #284 | ecosystem: Environmental > Aquatic > Marine > Unclassified | place: Southern Ocean | collected 2014-10-01 | reverse complement strand
CATATAAAACTCACTAGGCTCAGAAGCGCCAGGATAGTAAACATCTTCAGTAACCAATACTTGACTAACTTTTTTTCCTTCTGGCGGGGTTTGAGGAGTTATCAATTGCATACCTATAATATCATCTGCGATCGTCTCTAATTCAGCAAGATTCTTTGCTAATTTAACACCTCCACCCTTTCCTCGGCCTCCAGCATGAATTTGAGCTTTTACTACATGCCAAGCGGAACCAGTAGTTTCTGTTAATTTCTTTCCAGCTTCAACTGCTTCAGCAGGGGTCTTAGCTACAATTCCACGTTGGATTGTTACGCCAAATCCAGCTAAAACTTCTTTTCCTTGATATTCATGTAAATTCATAAGTCATTTCTAAATTCAGTTGCAAAAATAGATAAACCCAAACGTTATTAGTACTTCCACATAAAAAATATTTTGTTACACTTATAACATTCTGTTGGAATAATATATTGTTTAATGTTTTCTTTTGTCTATTTTAAATTCCGTAGTATTTTTGAAAATATTATAATAAAAAAATGAACGATTCTATATTACGATCTATTGCAGAAAAACAAGAAAATCCAGTTTATGTTTATGATGCCGAAAAGATTCAACAACAATATAACCGCTTACAAAATGCATTTAAGGGTGTAGAAAAACTTCAAGTTAATTATGCTTGCAAAGCACTTTCTAATATTTCTATTTTAGCGTTCATGAAAGAAATGGGAGCTGGTCTAGATACGGTATCTATTCAAGAAGTGAAACTAGGAATTGAAGCAGGGTTTGCACCAAGTGATATTATATATACACCAAATGGAGTTTCTCTCAAGGAAATTGAAAAAGCTGCTACTATGGGTGTGCAAATTAATATTGATAGCCTTTCAATTCTTGAACAATTTGGAACTAAACATCCTTCCGTACCAGTTTGTATAAGAATCAATCCCCATGTTATGGCGGGGGGAAATAGTAATATTTCTGTTGGTCATATCGATTCTAAATTTGGAATTTCTATTCATCAAATTCCACATATACTTAGGATTGTCGAAAATACAAACATGCACATAAATGGAGTGCATATGCATACTGGGAGTGATATCTTAGATATTGAAGTATTTTTATATGCATCAGAAATTTTATTCCAAACTGCTTTAAAGTTTAAAAATTTAGAATTTTTAGATTTTGGTAGTGGGTTTAAAGTACCCTATAAACAAGGAGATGTTGAAACTAATATTGAAGAGCTCGGCGATAAACTCACAGAACGATTTCTCCAATTTTGCGAAACCTATGGAAGTAAAATAAAATTAGTCTTTGAGCCAGGAAAATTTCTAGTTAGTCAGGCGGGATACTTTTTAGTAAAAGTAAATGCAATAAAACAAACTACATCAAACGTATTTGCTCAAGTAGACTCTGGATTTAATCATTTAATCAGACCTATGCTTTATGGTTCTCATCATGAAATAATAAATATTTCTAATCCAGATGGAAAAGAGCGCTTTTATAATGTTGTTGGATACATCTGTGAAACTGATACCTTTGGAAGTAACCGTAAAATAGCTGAAATTTCAGAAGGAGATATTCTAGCTTTTAAGAATGCTGGCGCCTATTGTTTTTCAATGACCAGTAATTATAATTCACGCTTTAGACCGGCCGAAATCTTGTGGTATAACAATAAAGCCCATATTATCAGAAAAAGGGAAACCTTAAAAGATTTAATTCACAATCAGGTGCTCCTTAACTTTAAAGAAAAGGTTGAGGCTTAAAAAATAAACCCTTAGAATCGTACAAAAACTTTTCCCCATACCTAATAATGTATTTGCCAAATTCGTTGCCATTAAAAGTGAAGTATTGTTCAATATGGGCTAAAGAGTTATTATTATAGTTGATTGCCCGATAAGTCCCATCAGGTATATCATTTGAACAAGAATTCAAAATAAAAATTGATAGTATTAAAAGAAGTCTTTTCATTTAGTAAATTTAACTCAAAGTTTTAGAACTTAATGTAGGTGATATGCCTAGGGTTCAAAAGAAAAAAACTATTAAATAAAGTTACTATAATTATCCTTTTCATCTATTTAAATCTTATTAATAATCTCTAGGATAATTGAATCGAAAGTTTGTTTCATTTTTTTTCTAGTGTTATTAAATTATAACTTTCTCATCCAAATATTTCTATAGCTAACCGAACCATTATTATCATGATCTTGAAGCATTAATGTTTGTCTTGTATTTTCTTGTGTACAACAAAATCCTAAATCACGTCCTTTTTTGGGGTATCCAATATATTCTGTCGTTCCTTGAATTTCTACAGCATTTTGAATAAGAACTCCATTGTGAAAAACGATAAAACTTCCAGGCTTAATTTCATCTCCAGCCTCATTAAACTCTGGAACATTAAAAACAATATCATAAACTTGCCATTCTCCTGGAGGTAGCATAGCATTTACTAAAGGGGCATATTGTTTGTAAATTGAACCTGCCTGTCCATTGGAATAAGTTCTGTTTTGATAACTATTAAGCACTTGAACCTCATACCTCCGCTGGAAAAAAATTCCACTGTTTCCTCTCAATTGTCCCTCACCTTTAATATCTATTGGAGATTTCCATTCAATATGAAGTTGAATAGAACCATGTTCTTCTATGGTTTCAATCGATCCAGTGCCTGGTTTTACAGTCATAGTTTTGTCAGGATTTAAAGTCCATTCAACAGTACCCTGAGTTTGTTCATTTCTCCATTTAGAAAAATCAGATCCATCAAAAAGGACTATAGCGTCACTTGGAGCAGCGTTATAAATTCCAGGTTGAACTAATTGAGGTTCGGGTTCCCAAAACTCAGTTTCTTCAGGTTTCATTTTGTTTTGAGAAAATACGAATTGAACCATTAAAAAAAGTGTTAAAAAATATTTCATATTGAACAATCTTAAAATTATTTATTTTTCTTAATTAAATTAATAACGATCAAATTATAAAAACCTCATTATTAATTTCACAAACTCCAACCCTTTCTATATTCTTTATGAAGTAATCTATTTGCTTCTTCATTATTAGTGAATTTTAAATTTTTAGAATCCCATTTTAAGCGCTGGTCTTTTAATCTTATGGCTATCATTCCCAGTAATGCCATTTCAGTTAGTGGTCCTCCATAATCAAAAGAGGAAGAGGCTGGTGTCCCATCTTTACAAGCTCTGATCCAATCTCCTTCGTGACTTGTAGTTACTCTAGGAATAGTTTTTTCAGGCTGCTTATAATCTTTCATTTTTTCTTCAGATATAATTCTTAATCCACTCGCTCCATGAGAATCATGAAGTATTTTTCCATCATCTCCAACTAACATTGCACCGCTTAGTGTGAACTTTTCACCGTCATTAAATTCATCTGGAATTGGAGGTAGTATTCTTCCATCGGACCATGTAAGGTTTAACTCTGGGTGCTTTCCGCGTTTCGGAAATTTCATTCTAACAATAGATGCTGAAGGAAAAGTTTGAGAAGATACCTCTGGAATCCAATGGGTAGATGTAGCCTGAATTTCAGAAGGAGCACCAAGTTCAAGAGCATAAAAAGAAGGATCTAAAATATGACATCCCATATCTCCCATAGATCCAGTTCCAAAGTCCATCCAAGCCCTCCATGATAATGGATGATAATCAGGGTGATAATCTCTATATGGAGCAGGGCCTAACCATAAATCCCAATCAAGGCCTTCAGGAATTGGAGGTTTATCTTTAGACATAGCCTTAACAGCAAAGGTATCCCACTCATGACCACCAACGGGTCTATCTGTCCAGGCAAACACCTCTCTTACTTTACCAATAGCATCATCATCTATCCATTCTTTTAAGCTTCTAATTTCATCAGAAGAGCGGCCCTGGTTTCCCATTTGAGTTTGAACCTTATACTTTCTTGCAGCCTCAGTAATCATTCGTGCTTCGTAAACAGTATGGGTAAGGGGTTTTTGGCAATAAATATGTTTCCCCATTTTCATGGCAAGCATAGTAATTACGGCATGATTGTGATCTGGTGTAGCTACAATAACAGCATCAATATCTTTTTGATTTTCTAACATTATGCGAAAGTCTTTATAGACTTTAGCCTTTGGATATTTTTTATAAGTCGGAGCTGCTTGTTTTTGATCTACATCACAAAGGGCTACTATATTTTCAGTTTCACACTGTGATAAATTACTAGCACCCATTCCCCACTGCCGAACTCCAATTCCAGCTATATTTAACTTGTCACTAGGAGATATATAACCCTTTCCTCCAAGGACATGTCTTGGAAGTATCATTATAGATGGAACTACAATGCTTTTTTTAATAAAATTTCTACGAGAATTTATATATTTTTTCATGAATTATATTTTTTTAATTTTTAATTAAATTACTCGTTAAATATATGTGATAGCTACTCTAAAGCATTCGAGTCGTAAACCACCACCTTCTTCCAAAGGTGTTTGGCTTCTTCTAGAAACTTAAGATGGGTTAGATCGGTTGAATAAGCCGCTTCTGCTTCAATAGAAGGAAAAGTAATTAAAAACAAATATGTATAGCTACTGTCAACCACTTCACTTTCACTTATTTTAGCAGGTTTTCCCAGATGAGACTGCACTCCTTGCGGATTGGTTGCCATTAATTTTTGTATTGCAGTTTCAAATGCAACACGATCTTTCTGGCTTTGGGGATTATTCAACCAAAAAAGCACTGTATGAATAAGCGGCTCTTTGATTGTTTCTGTTTGCCCAAAAGAAACTAATGGAGTAAAAAGTAAAATAAGAAGTAGCTTTTTCATAGTGGTTGATTTACAGAATATTAAATGTAACTAAAATTTATTAGATCTAATTAGGGTGTAAACCTGAAAACTGTTATAGAGTAAAAACTAGAGGCCCCGGAATCTTTGTTAAACCTCCTAGAGATTAATGAACTTAAAAATGAAGTACAGCTTCTCAAGCAAAGAGTGAACTAGAAGATATAAATAATACACTCATTTAGCAAACTTCTCCAAAAAAGTAAAGTAATACTATATTTTCAAACATGAAGGGTTAACTACCGTGAATACTCCAATTTAGTTAGGTTTATTTCCCATTAAAAAACACAAGAACCCCAACCACAATAAGTAAAACCACAATTGAGATTACAACATCAAAAGATGACTTAAATCTAACTTGGACTTTTTGCTCATCAAAAGGATAGTCTCTTAAATCCCAATTATGGTAAAAACTGCTTTCAAGTGATCCTTCGTAACTATATCCAAGAATATTTTTAATTGAGTCATAAACTAGTTCACTAGCTTTTTGTGTTTAATTATTGAAAATTACTTCTCAGCAATAAGTGAAGTTACTTTGTTGTAATCTGAAATGAATCACCATCATTTACAATAATAACATAATCTCCATTAGCCAATTGTTCAATATGTTTTCCTACTGTACCTATAGGTAAAGGGAAAGGATCAAATGATTTATATTGTCCTGTTTTAGGGTTAAACCCTTTGAGAATACCCCCTGGATTAGATAAATTACTTCCAAGCTCAACTACCCAAGATCTTGAATTACCCACAAACGCAATATCACCATTTATTGGATTGATATTGAAACTTTTAATAGAACTTTGTTGAGCTATATTGGGTAATGGATGAGAACTAAAGCTTTTCCCTTTCTGATTTAAAAAAACCATTGAACGAAGATCATTCAACTGTTTAATTTGTAAAATATTTTCTTTATTTTTTCCAAGTAAAGACTCAATACCTGAAACCTTTGCGAAATCCTGATATTTGGTAAAACGTTTTTTTAGTATTGACATCTGTGAGGCCAACTTATCTTTCCCCGCAAATGGAATTTCACGATCACCATAAGGATAAAATATAATAGGATCTACTTGTTGATTTTCATCAAAATCATCAAGAAATAACTTTACTGGTCTCTCTTCAGTTGGATGCCATTTGGAGTTGATTCCTGAATTTCCTGCAATAATATCAGGATGGCCATTTTGGTCAAAGTCAAATATTTCAAGGGTGTTCCAGAGTCCATATGTATTGGTCAGACCATATTCTAAAGTTTTATTTTTAAATGATTTCCCTTGATTATTAATTAATATAGTAATGGGCATCCAATCACCTGCCAATACTAAGTCTAAAAAACTATCTCCGTTAAGATCAACCCATTTAGCATCACTTATCATTCCCCATTGTTTGCGATCTAAAATTTTCATGGAAAGTCCATCTTTATTTTGAACTATAAAACTATTAGGGGTGAGTCCATAAGCACCAGTGATATTTCTACTACCAATAAAATAATCTGAGTAACCATCATTATCAAAATCAGCAATTGCAATAGAACCTGTATTGGTTTGAGGTAATTTTATAGGGGCCCTTTTAAAAATGCCCTGTCCATCATTGAAATAAATCCGATCTTCAAGACTAGGATTTGGAGAGACTTCCTGATTCCCCCCACTACCAATATAAAGATCCAGATCACCGTCTCGGTCTATATCAAAAGTAGAAACAGCAACATCTTCATAGCCTCTATCTCGATCAAAGTCTGGGATAAACTTATTGTAAAAACTCCCTTTAGAAGTTCCAAACAAAACTTGTGCAGGCTGTTCTTTGGCGCCCCCAATAAAAAAATCTTTAATTCCATCGTTGTCAAAATCTGCAAAGATAGTTGCAGGACCCTCTTGTGATAAACGTTCTGGGATTAAGAATTCTTTATCTTCATCGTAGTAGGTATTTTCAATATGTCTAAATGGGAATTTCTTAAGTATAAATTTAGATTCTGTAAAATCTTTTATTGACTTTCTGTCTCTACTTGACGGGCTCAGAATTAATTCAGTTCGTTCTATATTTTCAATAGTTGCAGTTTGTCCATGTGGCCAAAACACATGAATTGAGTCCATTTTTGACCCCTCTTGAAGAGCAAAATTAATTTTATGAGAGGAGGTAGACTGAAACCCTCTTAAAGATTGATATTCTTTGACAAAACGTCTTCCTTCAGAAAAACAATGTAATATAGTCCCTAATAACTGTGGAAATTCCTTAGTTGGTTTTAAACTGACCTGAACAATATTCTTTTTTGAAATTTTATTTTCAAGTATTTGAGCTGGGGCATTAATATTGTTAAAAATAAGGTCTAAATCTCCGTCATTATCAAGGTCACTATAAGCTGCGCCTGTTGTATAGCCAGGCGAACCAATCGGTGAATTTTCTACTGATTCAAAATCCAAATTTCCATTATTTTTAATCAATAGATTTGGAATTTTAAGCGTTGGCATTTCTTCAATGACTTTTTTTTTAAGCTGATCCTTTTTTGAGTTTTCGTATTTACTAAAATTAGTATTACTTAAGTATTTTATATAATCTAAATCATTGGGTCTTTTGACAATACCATTAGGAATAAAAATATCGTTCCATCCATCATTATTAAAATCGGCCAGAAGCACTCCCCAGCTCCAATCTGTAGCATAGGTTTGAGTCATCAGAGCAACATCTACATAAGTAGTATTTCCCTTATTAATCTGTAAATGATTTCGTGCATATTGGCTGTTAAAACCGAAGCTAGCCTTAATCCGTGCTACTTTATCTGAATCTTCACCGCCAGATTTTAATAAAACAGCTGGATCAAAGGGAAGCATATCAGTTGTAAAAATATCCAAATTTCCATCATTGTCCATATCTGCAATATCAATCCCCATAGTAAACCTAGAGGTATGATTCATTGTAGACTTAATCGATTCTGTAAAACTACCATCTTGATTGTTTAGATAGAGGTAATCATTTTCGTGAAAATCATTCCCAATATATAAATCAAGCCATCCATCTTTATTAAAATCTGATATACCAATAGCAAGGCCATATCCAAGAGGACTGCTATAAATTTGTGATTGTTCGGTAACATCAACAAAATGACCAATTTCATTAATTTTATTTTCAAAAAAACGATCTCCTGCGAGAGGATCCTGATCAGTTCTATTTTTTATAGTACCGTAACTTCGAACCGAATGAATATTGTGATTTAATAAATAAAAGTCCAAATCTCCATCTTTGTCGTAATCCAAAAAAGCAGCTTGAGTTGAAAATCCTGAAAATGCGACACCTAGTTTTTTGGCTGACTCGGTAAAGGTCAAATTACCGTTGTTGATATAAAGCTGATTTTGAGCATTTAGAGAATTGAAAGCACCAACTTTACACACATAAATATCAAGAAACCCGTCATTATTGACATCTTGCATACTTACTCCTGTTGACCAAGAGTCAGAAGGATCAATACCTGCGATTGAAGAAATATCTCTAAACTTTAGATTTCCCTCGTTTAAATATAATTTATCTGGTAATTGATTGGCTGAAAAGTACAAATCTTCCAAACCATCATTATTGATGTCTCCTACAGAAACACCACCACCATTGTAATAGTATAAATACTCAATAATATTGATGTCTGACTGTTCTTTAAGTGTGTTTTCAAATTTGATTCCTGTTTGTTCTGGCGACAATACATCCATTATAAAATGAGTATTTTCAATTTTCTGTTCAGACGGATTTTGACAGCCAATAAATCCAAACATAAGCATTCCAATGAACCTTTTTTTTAATTTCATCATTTTGATTTTAATATGGCTATGCTATCATTTGAACGAAAAACAAAAACCTGATTATCGATACGTTTAATGTCTCGAATTTCCCCTTTTACGAAAAAATCATTCACTCTGGAACTAGTGCGAAATCTTCCGTTTCTATTTTCTAAATAAACACCATAGCTGGCATCGTAGATTCCAACTTCAGGTTTTGCTCGGTAAAGATTTCCACCTAAGACTAGATCAGGATCTCCATCTTTATCAAAATCACCATGCTCTATAGCATAAATTGGAGTTAGTTGTGTCTCCTGAGGGAGAGCTTGTGCCTGAAAATTAAGGTTGCCTTCATTTATAAAGACCATTGAATGAAGTGTATTTGCCTCTAGAACCTTTACTCCTTCCATTTCTTCCGGAGTAAAAATCTGAGTAATATCTGCATTTCTAAACGATTTATAATCTGGAAATTTTTTCTTTAAGCTTTTTATTTGATCGATTAATGTATGTCGTAATGCGAAGGGCATATCTCTATTCTCTTCATTTGAGAAAGTAAGTATTCCCTCTACAGAACCGTTTCGATCAAAATCATTGAGGTAGAGTTTAATCAGATGTTCTGTAGAGGCTTTAAATCTAGAATTGATACCGTGGTTTCCTCCAATCAGATCTAGGTCACCATCTTGATCTAAATCTAAAGCATGTAATGTATTCCACCAACCTTTGAAAGAAGATAGTGGATGATCCTTGATATGGATAAATTTACCTCCTGTATTTTTTAATACTTCCAGTCCCATAAACTCACCTGCAATGATTAAGTCCTGATCTCCATCTTGATCCCAGTCATTGAATATGGCATCGGTGATCATCCCTATTTGATTTAAAAATGGAGCTTTTTCAGAAGTAACTTCCTTAAAGTGACCTGTTCCATCATTTTCTAGTAAATATCCTGATCCTGCTTGTCCATATGCTCCAATTTTAACGCGTTCTCCGACAAAAAGGTCTTGATCTCCATCCGAATCAAAATCAGCAGCTTTCACAACACCTGTACTTATACGTAATCCATCTGCTGGAAATTTTTGATCTGACATCTCAAAGTTTCCATCACCCTGGTTTAAATACAGTCGATCGTAAAGAAAATCAGAAAAAGTACTCAGTTCTACACTTCCAGAGGCTAGATATAGATCAAGATCGCCATCATTATCTGCATCAAAAGCTAGCGATTCTGTATGCTCTGCTCTAGCTTGGTTATCAAATGTATCCTGAGCTAAGGCGTTAAAATTTCCCTCTTGGCTCTGGATGAAAAGAGTTGTTGGTTCGTTTTTAGGCCCTGGTATTACAATATCTTCAAGTCCATCACCATTAAAGTCTCCAACACTAGCTATAGGGCCTTCTCCACTGCACATATGGTAGGTTAATCGTTCCCTATGAAAATCCACAAAATTGGTTTCTTTATGAACATACGAGAGTATGTCTTCATTCACTTTAGTAAAAAGGGGAAGTTTATCATTCAATGAAATATCATCCCTTAAAACACCCTTTGTTTCTTCTAAAAAAAGAGTTTGATTTATATTCACATCTGGAAGAAAACTTTTTTTGCCTGAGGCCCAATAAACTTCAATAGAGGCAGTAGTATTATTCCCCAGCCCTATTGTAATTCTGGGATCAACACTGGATTGAAAACCTCTTGCAGGTTGTTGTTCAAAATACAAAGTATCTTTGGCGGTATAAACCTTTACCTGAGCACCAATTGCCTGGGTGTTTTTCCCATCTCCTTTCAGTTGTAGTTGAAGGTAATTGGCTTTTTCCTTTGATAAATTATTCTTGTATAGAAATGACTCCATGTTGACATTGTTAACGACTAAATCTAAATCTCCATCGTTGTCCAGGTCAGCATAAGCTGAACCATTTGAAAAGCTTGGGGTATTTAGTCCTAATGCATCAGTTTTTTCAAAACGAGTTTGCCCTAGATTCAAAAACCCGTTATTAGGAACCATTTCAGAAGGGATAATATCAATTAACTTTTTATAGTTCACTTTGTTTTCTTGAACAATTGAACTGATCACTGCTTGACTTGAAATATACTGGAGGTAGTCTTGGTCTGTGAGGTCTTTATATATTCCATTTGAAACAAAAAGATCTTTTAACCCGTCATTGTTCATGTCAAAAAATAAGGCACCCCAACTCCAATCGGTAGCTTCTACTCCTGCAAGCCTTCCTACTTCGCTAAAACTGCCATTAGAGTTATTTCGGTGTAGCATATTTCGAGTAAATTGATGGTGGTAAGTGTTTTTGACATTATACTGATATCGGTTCCAATCTTCAAAGGTTGTAACGGATTTTAAGCGTTGATAATCAGATGGAAGCATTTCAGTTACAAAAATATCGTTATCACCATCATTATCAATATCTGCCATATCAGCACCCATGGAAGCTCCACTGATTGATTTTATTTGCTCGGTCAATACTTCTTTAAAGCTTCCATTTTGTTGATTGAGATAGAGATAATCTCTTTCAAAAAAATCATTAGAAATAAAAATATCTTCCCATTGATCACCATTTATGTCACCTACTGTAACTCCCAAACCAAAGCCTATTACACTTCCATATATACCAGCTTCTTCACTTACATCAATAAAAAAGCCATTGTCATTTCGCATTAATTTATCACCTCCCAAAGCGTCACGTTTAGGGCGTTCTTCTCTTCTCAAGTCAAAACTGCCTATGGCCTGATAAGAATTGTTTAAAAGGTAAACATCTAAATCACCATCCTTATCAAAATCAAAAAAAACAGAATGGGTAGAAAATCCTTTATCATCAAGCCCATAAGTACTTGCATCTTCATTGAAAGTGCCGTCACGGTTATTGATAAAAAGTTCGTTTTGTTTGTTATCACCCTCTAAATCTCCAGAGTTGCAAACATAAATATCAAGCCATCCATCTGCATTAATATCTACCATAGTAACTCCTGTTGCCCAGGCTTTTTGTCCCTGAACACCAGCTTTCTCTGTAACCCTTTTGAACTTAAAATCTCCTTGATTTAAGTACAACTCATTGGATTTTTGATTTGCTGTAAAATAAAGATCAACAAGGCTATCATTATTTACATCTCCAACAGCAATACCTCCCCCGTTATAAAAATTCCTGTATTTATATACGTTGAAATCGTCAGTATAGGTTAAATCATTCGAAAAAGTAATTCCACTTTCCTTAGAAGGAATTAATTGAAATTGCATTTCAGGTTTACCAATACTACAAGAAAAAAAAACTGATAAAAGTACTAGAAAAGCAATTTTTTTCAAAAACAATTTAAGTTCAGTTGTCTTCATTCAGGTCGTCTATTTTCACTGCTACATCTTGTAAATTTTCTACATATACTCGAAATCTCCGATCTCCATCTATTTTAACATGC
>Ga0308019_10001970_pt1 | contig 11954 bp, 12 predicted proteins | sample Neamet284_FD_203135 | JGI IMG/M metagenome (GOLD analysis project Ga0308019, IMG submission 203135) | Marine microbial communities from water near the shore, Antarctic Ocean - #284 | ecosystem: Environmental > Aquatic > Marine > Unclassified | place: Southern Ocean | collected 2014-10-01 | reverse complement strand
TATTTTCCTCTAAGGTAAATCCTGCTGCCATTTCATGTCCGCCACCTTTAATCAATATATCATCCGTATAAGCCTCTTTTATGCTTAAACCTAGATCAAAGCCTTTTATAGATCTTCCTGAACCAGTATATGTTTTAGATACTGGAGAATAAGTTATAACTAAAGCGGGTTTGTTGTATTTTTCTACTAATCTTGATGCGATAATACCGATAACGCCTGGATGCCAATTCTTTGAAACAACAAATACAACGCCTGAATCAACGATACTCTTCTTTGATTTATACAAGTCAATCGCTTCATCTAAATATTGACCTTCAAGTTTTTGTCTTTCTAAATTTAATTCATTTAATTGAAAAGCTATATCATTGACGTCTTCAGTATTATCAGAAATTAATAGACTTAGACCTAGATCAGATTTACCTATCCTTCCTCCTGCATTTATTCTAGGGCCAAATACATAGCCAAAATGGTATGCATTAATCTCACCATAAATATTAGAGATGTCTGCAATTGCTTTTAAACCTTCGTTCATATTTTTATTAATTAATTTTAATCCCTGAAAAACAAATGCTCTATTCAAACCGATTAAAGGAACAACATCGGTAATAGTCGCCATTGCAATTAATTGAATGTAGTTCACGATATTTGGTTCTTTAATTTGATTGAAATAATGATCTTCCCTTAAAAGTCTATTCAAAGAAACTAAAGTAAGAAAAACAACTCCAGCAGCGCACAGAAAACCAAGATCACTAGAATCGTCTAATCTATTAGGGTTAACCACTGCACAAATATCTGGTAGAGCATTTGATGGTTGATGATGATCCAACACAATAACATCAACGTTTCCTTCAATTGATTTAAAAATGTCATTAGAACTTGTGCCACAATCAACAGTTATTATTAAAGTCACACCCTTTTTAACAAGCATTTCTATAGAATATTTACTAGGTCCGTAACCTTCTTCGATTCTATCTGGTATATGAGTGTATACAGTTTTATCTAATGAATTCAGATATTTATACAATACTGATGTTGAAACTGCACCATCAACATCATAATCACCAATAATACCAATTTTTTCATTATTTACAATAGCTTGCTTTATTCTATTACAAGCTTTGTCCATATCAATTAATACAGAAGGATCTGGCATGGAATGTTTCAAAGTTGGGTTTAAAAAATATTCAATATTATCAGAATTAACGCCTCTATTCATTAATATTCTAGCTATAAGATCTGGAATCTTATATTTTTCTTTTATAGAAAAAACCTTATTTTCATCCAGGTTTTTGATAACCCAAGATTTTTTAAGGACTGATTTTTTTATATCTAAAATATTTTCAGAATTTTCCATACATAATATGTCAAATATTATTCAAATTTATTAAACAGTGCATGTTGAGCTTTTATCCATCTTACAGTACCTGTTGTTGATCTCATTATTATCGTTTCTGTTGTAATATGGTTATCTTTAAATCTTACACCTTCTAACATCGAACCTTCGGTAACACCTGTAGCAACAAACAAAACATCACCAGAAGCCAACTCAAGTAAATCATATTTTTTATTTAGATCCTTAACACCCATTTTTAATGCTCGAGATTCTTCATCATCATTTCTAATAACCAGCCTTGCTTGCATCTGTCCTCCGATACATCTTAATGCAGCGGCAGCAAGAACACCCTCTGGAGCGCCACCTATTCCCATGTAAATATCTATAGCGTCCAATGGATTGGTTGTGGATATAATACCAGCAACATCACCATCGGTTATCAGGTGAACAGAAGCACCTGCTTTTCTTACTCCCTCAATATGCTTTGTATGTCTTGAACGATCTAATATACAGGCAGTTATTTGACTAGCAGGGACTCCCTTTGCTTTAGCTAAAGAAAGAATATTTTCTTCAGGTGATGCGTCTATATCAATAACATTATTACCATAACCTGGACCAATTGCTATCTTATTCATATACGTATCTGGTGCGTGCAGCATTCCGCCACCTTCTGACATTGCCAAAACAGCTAATGAATTTGGCATTGCTTTTGCACATAAAGTTGTTCCTTCCAATGGATCGAGCGCAATATCAACTTCAGGCCCATTGCCAGTTCCAACTTTTTCACCAATATATAACATTGGAGCTTCATCTCTCTCGCCTTCACCAATAACTACAGTACCTTTAATATCTAGCTCATTCAATTCACTTCTCATAGCATCGACTGCAGCCTGATCTGCAGCCTTTTCATCACCTCTACCCGTATAATGTGAGGCAGCAACAGCAGCGCGCTCAGTTACACGCGCTAACTCCATTGAAAAAATTCTGTTAAGATTAGTTTTAATTTTATTCATTGTATATTTCTCTCAGAAACTATTATGTTTGTTGAATTTTAATAATTGTCGGTTTTCCTTTAACTTGTCCATTCTTAGCTATTTGGTCAAGAACTTTATTAATCTTAATACTGGTAGTAAGATCTGTAATAATAGTAACAGAAGCGTAATCTTTCTTAGTATTTCTATCATTATTTCTTTGATTAATAACGCTTAAAGAAATATTATATTCAGCCATAGATTTTGTAACGTTAGCTATTGATCCAGCAACATTACGTAGCAGGATTCTTATGTAATATTGATTATTATCAATGACTTCTTCAGGTATCTTAAATTCTTTCATTTTGTTTATCGGCGTACCTAAATTAGAAACTGTTGAATTGTTTGCTATATCAAATATATCAGCAACAACTGCAGATGCCGTTGGCTTACTACCGGCTCCTAGACCAGATATTGTAACAGTACCTACAAAATTACCATCCACAACTATTGCGTTATTAACACCATCAATTGAGCTAATTAAAGATTTGTCAGAAATAAGACACGGTTGAACACTTTGTGCTATTCCTGATTGTGTTTTCTGAGAAATTCCAAGTAATTTTATTTTATAGCCATTTTCTTTTGCAGCATGTATGTCATCTAAAGAAATGTTTTCAATTCCTTCTATAGGGATTGAATCAAAATCAATCTTAGAGCCAAAAGCTAAGCTTGATAGTATAGAAAGTTTATGAGCAGCATCATATCCACCGACATCAAAAGAAGGGTCAGCTTCTGCGTAGCCCAGTCTTTGGGCTTCTTTCAAAGATTCATCAAAACCAATAGAATTAGTTTCCATGGATGATAATATATAATTACAGGTACCATTCAGAATCCCATAAATTTTAGTCAGTGAATTAGAGGCAAGGCTTTCTTTTAAAAGTTTTACTATAGGGATTCCTCCCGCAACAGCAGCTTCAAATAACAAAAGAAGCTTCCTTTTTTCTGCTTTTTCCATTAAAAAATTACCGTGGTTTGCTATCATGGCTTTGTTGGCTGTTATAATATGCTTTCCTGATTCTAGAGCAATTTTCGTAGCTTCCAAGGCAACACCGTCTTCACCTCCAACAAGTTCGATAAATACATCTATTTCTTTTGATCTTGCAAGATCTAACGGGCTATCGTACCAATTATATGAATCAATATTGCAATTTCTTTGTTTGTTTTTATTTTTTGCTGATACACCTTTTATTGTAATTTTTCTTTTTAATTTTTCTTCTATTATGCCAGAATTTTCTTGAAGCAAATTTACAACACCTTCGCCGACATTGCCCAATCCAGCTATTCCAATATTTAAATTTTTAACAATGTTTTTATCTTGATTCATTTGTATTAAGTTTTTCTATATTTTATTTATTTAATAAAAATTTTTTGATATTTTTCGCTGCTTGTCTAATGCGATGTTCATTCTCAACAAGTGCAATTCTTACAAAACCTTCTCCGTCCACACCAAAGCCAATGCCTGGAGAAACGGCAACTTTTGTATTTGTCAAAAGAAGCTTAGAATACTCGAGAGAACCTAAGTCTTTATATTTATCAGGTATTGGTGCCCATGCAAACATAGTAGAGTCTGGAGATGGTATAGACCATCCAGCTCGACCGAATGAAGATATAAGAACATCCCTTCGCCTTTTATAAGACTGTCTAATTTTTTCAACACAATCTTGAGGCCCATTTAATGCCGCAGCAGAAGCAACTTGTATTGGTGTAAATGCACCATAATCAAGATAAGATTTAACTCTAGTCAGAGCTGAAATAATTCTTTCATTACCAACAGCAAAGCCCATTCTCCAACCTGGCATAGAATAAGTTTTAGATAAGGAAGTAAATTCAACGGCAATATTTTTTGCTCCTGGTACCTGCAATATTGATGGCGGTGGGTTGTTATCAAAATAGATCTCTGCATAGGCTAAATCCGAAAGAACTATTAGATCATTTTTTTTTGAAAATGAAATTATATCTTTATAGAAATCTAATGTTGCGCTCATGCAAGTTGGATTAGAGGGATAATTTAGAACTAAAACCTTTGGCTTTGGATATGAATTACAAACTTCATTTTCTAAAGATCTCATAAAATTCTCATCAGGTGATGCTGGCATATTTCTTATAATACCTCCAGACATGATAAAACCAAATTGATGAATTGGATAAGTAGGGTTTGGAGCAAGAATTATATCTCCTGGCTTTGTGATTGCCTGAGCAATATTTGCAAAACCTTCTTTAGAACCTAATGTCGCAACTATTTCAGTTTCAGGATTAAGTTTCACTCCAAATCTTCTTTGATAATAAGAAGCCTGGGCTTTTCTTAGCCCTATAACACCCTTTGATGCAGAATATCTATTTGTTTTCGGTTTTTTTACAGTTTCAATTAGTTTTTCTGTAATATGAGCGGGTGTTGGCATATCAGGATTGCCCATACCCAAGTCTATGATATCATCACCTTTTGAACGATATCTTGCTTTTAGTTGGTTAACACCCTCAAAAACATAAGGTGGCAATTGTTTAATTCTATGAAATTCTTCTTTCATTCCAAATTCTCATAAGTCAAATAAGTCAAATAATATTTAATAACACTAATAAAGATAATAAAACTATAGATAAATATAAATCATATTCAAAGGAATAAATTATTTCTAAGTTATTATTTAAAATAATACTAAGGAAACAATGCAATTTGATTTAAACTCATTGTTTCGTCCCACCCCATTCTGATATTCATATTCTGTATAGCTTGGCCGCTAGAACCTTTTACTAAATTATCAATAACCCCGATAATAGTAACCGAGTTTTCCATTCGATCTTTGTATAATCCAATGTGACACATATTAGAACCCCTAACATTTAATGTGTCTGGATTGATACCTTCATCCAAAACCTTTACAAACGGTGTGTTTTGGTATTTATTTTTATAAAGATCAAGCAATGAATTAAAATCATTTCCGTCGTTTAGTTTTGTGTGAATAGTAACGATTTCCCCTCTACTCATAGGAACTAAATGTGGAGTAAAATTTATTTTAACAGCATTATTATTTACTAGCTTACATAACTCCTGTTCGATCTCAGGAATATGTCTGTGCTTAGCAATTGAATAAGGTTTTGCCCCTTCTCCCACTTCACAAAATAATAACTCTTTTTTAGCAGATCGTCCTGCTCCAGAAATGCCTGATTTAGCATCAATAATGATATTATTCACGTCTAACATCCCAGATTCGACGCCTGGGGCAAGACATAGCAGCGAAGCTGTCGGATAACATCCAGGACAAGCAATAAAATTACTCGATTTTATACTATCTTTATACAGTTCTGAAAGGCCGTAAACAGATGTTTGTAATAATTTCCTTAACCTCTCGTCATTTTTTGCCTCATGATCGCGTCCGTACCAAGTTTTGTAAACTTCAGGATCTTTCAAACGAAAATCAGCAGAGAGGTCTATTATAATATTGTTAGTAGGCATGTTTTTAATAATATCTTGAGAACTACCGTGAGGTAAGCAGCTAAAAATGATATCAACAGAGTCCCAATCGCAATCCTCCCACTTTTTAAATGTGTCTAAATTTGATTGATTTAAATGCGGAAAAAAATTTGATACTTTCTCACCTGCATTAGTATTTGCAGAAACATACTTAATGTTAACATTGCTATGCAACGATGATAGTCTGATTAAATCAAAACCAGTATAACCAGAAGCACCAAGTATTCCTATATTTATAGTGTCAGGCATTTAAAACCTCATTAAATTATAATATTATGCAATAAGTTTAATGTTAATGTAAGAAAGTTATAATCTTAAAACTAAAATAAGATTAATTTCTTTACACTTTTATAGAAATTAAAGTTTTTATATTAAAATATCGATAAAGAGATTTCTTTAAAAAATTAAATCTAACGTTTAGAGAATTGGAAACTTTTACGTGCTTTTGCGCGACCGTATTTCTTTCTTTCAACAACTCTAGAATCTCTTGTAAGAAAACCGCCACTTTTAAGCACTTTTCTGTTATCCGGATCATATGCAAGTAATGCCTTTGAAATACCGTGCCTAATTGCACCCGCTTGTCCTGATAGTCCTCCACCAGAAACGGTACAAATAATATCAAAATGACCTTTTTTTTCTAAAGCAATTAACGGTTGTTCAAGTACCATTCTTAATACAGGTCTAGCAAAAAACTTTTCACAGTCTCTGCCATTAACTTTTATTAATCCTGTGCCTGCTTTAATCCAAACGCGAGCTATAGCATTTTTTCTTTTTCCTGTAGCATAAGACCTACCAAAGGAATCAATCTTCTTTTCATAAATAATTATCTCTTCCACAGGATCAGCCACAAGATTAGATAGATTTAAATTAGATTCTAGGCTTTCCAAGCTAACATCCATAATTTCTTCTGTAGACATTATGAAACCCTCCGTTTATTTTTTACATTAAGTGAACCAAAATCCAAAATTTGAGGTTGTTGCGCCTCATGAGGATGATTACTTCCAGCGTATATTTTTAAATTCTTTAATTGTTTTCTTGAAAGAGGCCCACCAGGCATCATTCTTTGAACCGCTTTTTGCAAAACTCTTTCAGGAAACTTTCCATCTAGTATTTCGTTAGCTGTTTTGCTTTTTATTCCACCCGGATAACCTGTGTGCCAATAATATATTTTATCTTCTCTTTTTTTACCAGTTAGCAAAACTTTTTCAGCATTTATAACAATTATATTATCCCCACAATCCATATGAGGTGTAAATATTACTTTATTTTTACCTCGTAAATTCATTGCAATAAGCGAAGCTAAGCGGCCAAGAACAATCCCATCCGCATCGATTAAAATCCATTTTTTTTCAATATCTGATTCTTTAGCTGAATATGTTGCCATTTTGTAATCTCTGTTTTTTTATATTTATAAATAATTAATTTTAAATAACCGACATTCATTACGAATATCAATTAATATCTAACTTTAATAAACTTGTCACAATGAAAAGTCAACACCTGTTTAATAAAAAATATCATTATTTTTACATACAAAACAATGGATTAAAGAATAGGTACTATAATACCGCTTCCTTATATCGAACAATATATCATTAAGAAAATAGGTTATTAAATATAAGTGATAATATCAAATATGAGAATAACATTAATGCTAAACTTGAAAATAAAGATAAGTAAAAATTATAATTTTTAACAAGCATATAACTTAACAACAAAAACATTGGTACTGTAGGGACAACTAAAAATACAATTTCTTTAGACAGAGAAGCTATCAATTGAGTGTTCTTTGTATCAATATACAGCCAAATAAACGTTATTATCGATACGAAAGGAATTGAAATCAAAATAGCTGCTATAAATACATTTTTTTTACCAATTTCACTCGCAATATAAATAATGACAGCCGATATTAATATTTTAATTAATCCCATTTTACTTTCCTGTCTATATACACACATATATATATAAAATTATAAATTAAATTAATAAATTAAAAATTACATTAATTAGAATTATTACACTAATAATTGTCAAATAATAGTAAATATATACTATATATATTAATAAATAAGTAAAATATAGACGCGTAATATATGCTATATAATATTTATTAACCATTAAAAATCAGGAGAAATTAAATGTCTGAAGATAATAAAGGATTTAGCACCAATGCAATCCATGCAGGTGCGAAGCCCGATCCCACAACAGGAGCCAGAGCGACTCCTATTTACCAAACTGCTTCCTATGTATTCGATGATGCAGAACATGCTGCAAACTTATTTGCAGGAAAAGCATTTGGTAATATTTACACAAGAATAATGAATCCTACACAAGCAGTTCTTGAAGAAAGAGTTGCTGCATTAGAAGGCGGTACAGCTGCTTTAGCGGTAGCTTCGGGTCACGCAGCACAATTAGTAGCTCTCCACCCTTTGCTAAGTCCTGGTAATGAATTTATTGCTTCTGACAAATTATATGGGGGTTCAATAAACCAATTCACACATTCATTCAAAAAATTTGATTGGAATGTTAAATGGGCAAGCGGTAATGATATTGATAGCTACAAAAGTCAAGTAAATGAAAAAACCCGTGCAATATTCATTGAATCAATAGCTAATCCCGGTGGAATTATCACTGATATTGAGCCAATAGCAAGAGTTGCAGAGGATGCAGGGATTCCGTTAATAGTAGACAATACTATGGCAACGCCCTATCTATGTAAACCATTTGACTTTGGGGCTAATATCATTGTTCATTCTCTAACAAAATTTTTAGGCGGACAAGGAAATTCAATTGGAGGAATCATTGTAGACGGTGGCAATTTTGATTGGTCAAAAAATGATAAATTTCCAGATTTAAGTGAACCTCATCCAGCTTATCATGGTTATAAATTCCATGAAACTTTTGGTGAAATGGGAATATCTTATGCTGTTGTATGCAGATTTCTTGCTTTAAGAGATTTGGGTCCTGCAATTTCACCTTTTAACTGTTTTCTTATATTAAACGGAATTGAAACTGTTGCCCTTCGTATGAGACAACATTCAGAAAATGCTCTAAAAGTTGCGGAATATTTACAAAATCACGAAAAAGTTTCATGGGTAAGCTATGCAGGTCTAGGTGATAGTAAATATAAATCATTAGCAGAAAAATATTGCCCTAACGGAACCGGTGCAGTATTTACCTTTGGTTTAAAATCTGGATATGACGCTGGAGTTAAATTAGTAAATGGAGTCAAAATGTTTAGCCATTTAGCTAATATTGGTGATGCCAAAAGCTTAATAATACACCCCGCCTCGACTACGCACAGTCAATTGACTGATGAACAGCAAGAAGCAGCAGGTGCAGGAAAAGATGTTGTGAGACTCTCAATTGGAATTGAAGATTCTAGCGATATTATTAGTGATTTAGAACAGGCATTAAGCGCGGCTTAATCTACTAATTTAATAAACCGACATCAAATAAGCGTGGCGTAATGCAATTATAAAAATAATTATTGCGCCACATTGATGCAATGAAGCTAGCAATAAGGGAACATTTAAAAGCAAAACAAATATTCCGATTATTATCTGAAATATAACAAAAAATAACAATATTAAAGCTGATTTTTCTACAATAGTTTTCCTGTAGCGTAAAAATAAATAATACCAATTAACTAAAACACTACAAAATATAATATATCCCAATATTCTATGATCAAATTGAACCGTTAGAGGATTTTCAAAGAAATTTAAATACCATTTTTCCATCACAAATAAGCCATTTGGAATAAATTTATTGGCCATTAAAGGCCAAGTATTAAAAGACAAACCAGCGTTCAATCCCGAAACAAAAGCTCCCAGAATTATTTGCAAATAAATTAAAAAAAGTATGGAAAAACTAGCCAATTTAAGAGAATTTTGTTTTTTTTGTTTCTTTCTTGGTTTGTCGTTTAGCTCTAATAAAAAAATTATCAAGAGTGCCATTATTAAAAAAGGAATCGCCAGGTGCAAGGCTAACCTATATTGACTTACATCAATACCATAATTTAATCCACTTTGTACCATATACCAGCCAACAAAGGCCTGTAGAATTCCGAGAAATAATGCTAATGACAATAGAACCAAATGCCTGGCTTTAAATTTATAGCTTATTATAAAAAAAATAAATGGAAGCAAAAAAATAAAACCGACCAATCTTGCAAAAAATCTGTGTCCCCATTCCCACATATAAATTACCTTAAATTCAGTTAACGTCATAGCTGAATTAATAATACTAAACTCTGGTATTGTTTTATATTTTGAAAATTCTAATTCCCACGCAATCTGACTCAAAGGTAAAAGAAAACCACTTATTGGTTTCCACTCTGTAATAGAAAGACCTGAGTCTGTAAGGCGAGTTATTCCACCAATTAAAATAAGTAGTATTAATGAGCTCACCACACAACAAATCCAAATATTTATGTAGTAAAATTCGTTAGATTTATTTAATATCTTTATAGTCATAACATGTCACAGTTTAATAATTATATATACAATATAGGTATAAATTTTATGAAAAAAAGAAGCAAAAAGCTTATTGGAACTATTTTAATAGTATTTTATCTTATTATATATGCGTTAATAGCAATGAAAATTGGTACAGAGATAATAAATCAAACTTCAAATACAATCAAAATAATATATTATTGCACCTCTGGTATTGTGTGGATTATTCCAGTTATGATGATAATAAAAAAAATAGAAAAATAAATATAATATACTTTTATTGAGATGCGCTTATCAGGACATCTTTCATAAGTTTAAGTTCTTTTATTGCTTTTATTATATTTATTTTGTAATCAACAGAATCATTATTTAAGTTACCTTTTCCAATTTGGATGGAATCAGAATAATCAGATCCTTGCTCTTCAACAAGAACGGCGTCATCAAACAAATCATTTTTAAAAACAGACACTTGATCATCTTTAATTTTATTTTTTTTAATTTCTCTTTGGGCAATAAAATTTTTATCAATATTATCAAATAAAGATATCACGTGTGATACGCCACATTCCTTAAATAGTTTTTGAACACCTTTTATTGTATATGAATCAACATACAATAATTTATTTATAGCTTTTAATAACTTTACATCGGCGGGTCTATAAAATCGTCTTCCACCAGCTCTAGTCATAGGTTTTATATTAGAAAATCTTTTTTCCCAGAAACGTAATACATGTTGAGGAACACCTAAATCAGAAGATACTTCACTTATCGTTTTAAATGCATGTATGCTTTTCAATTTTCTGCTCCTAAAATAATATTTTATATATTAAATAAATTTATTTTTAAAACAAGCTTAAAGAATTGATTTATTAATTTTTTTTCTAAGAATATTACTAGTACGAAATACAACAACTTTTCGTGAACTTATTACAGCTTCTATTCCTGTCTTTGGATTTCTTCCAATTCTTTGTTTTTTTGTCCTAATCAAGAATGATCCAAAAGCAGAAACTTTAATATTTTCTCCATTTACTAAACTAGATATATTTTTCTGAATAATATTTTCAACAATCTCAAGTGATTCTTTACGAGAAAGGCCCATTTCTCGATATACAGCATTACCAATATCATTTCTTGTTAACGTTTTAATACCCATTATTTACTCTCCCGTTATGGTATTTAATATGCACTTGAAATATATATGTCAATAAATTTTTTTTTATCAATATCTTAGAATAGTAGCACCCCAAGTAAATCCAGCACCAAACGATACAAGCATAACAATATCTCCTCGTTTAATTCTTTCATCTTTAATAGAAAAATCCATTGCAATCGGAATTGACGCCGAAGAGGTGTTTGCATGCTCTCCGACTGTAATAATTACTTTTTCTGAAGATAAGTTTAATTTTTTTGCTGTAGCATCAAGTATTCTAAGATTAGCTTGGTGTGGAACAAGCCAATTAATTTCATCAATAGTTAGACCTGCTGACAATAGGACACTATTTATTATTGATGCTTGTTTTTCAACGGCATGTTTGTAAACTTCTCTTCCATTCATTTGAATATACTGATCGCTATTAAAGCTTGATGAAGGTCCACCATCGCAATACAGTTTATCCCTATATTTTCCATCTGATTTAATACTTGTTTTCAATATTCCA
>Ga0308019_10001966_pt1 | contig 11970 bp, 8 predicted proteins | sample Neamet284_FD_203135 | JGI IMG/M metagenome (GOLD analysis project Ga0308019, IMG submission 203135) | Marine microbial communities from water near the shore, Antarctic Ocean - #284 | ecosystem: Environmental > Aquatic > Marine > Unclassified | place: Southern Ocean | collected 2014-10-01 | reverse complement strand
AGTGCAGGAGACAACTTCAACGTATTTGAGGAAAGGCTAGAAGCTCGAACAATCGCAACTAAACGCCAACAACTCCAACGTGAGCAAGGCGTACGTACTCAGAAATCTGTTACTCTGGAAGAGCTTGGCCGTCGTATTGCGGTGGGTGAATTCAAGGAGCTTAACCTAATTGTGAAGGGTGATGTGGATGGATCTATCGAAGCCTTAAGTGATTCGTTAGAGAAGCTTTCTACGGAGAAAGTTCAAGTGAAGATTATTCATAAGGCGGTAGGTCAAATCACTGAGTCAGACATCCTTCTTGCATCTGCATCTTCAGCTTACATTATCGGTTTCCAAGTTCGCCCATCGGCAACTGCACGTAAATTGGCTGAGGAAGAAGAAGTTCAGATTAAACTCTACTCCGTCATCTATAAAGCCATTGAAGAAATGCGCGATGCGATGGAGGGATTATTGTCTGCTAAGATTGAAGAAAACATTGTGGGTAGTGCTGAAATTAGAGAAACATTCAAGATTTCTAAAATCGGAACCATTGCTGGATGTATCGTCAATGAAGGTAAAATACTTCGCTCTAGCAGGGTGAGGGTTCTTCGTGAAGGGATAGTCGTTTACACCGGACTCCTTGGATCTCTAAAACGATTCAAAGACGACGCGAAAGAAGTAGCGAAAGGATATGAGTGTGGTTTAAACATTGACAAATTCAACGACATTAAAGTTGGAGATGTAGTTGAAGCCTACGAAGAAGTCGAAGTCAAGCAGACCCTAGATAGCTAAGGAACGAGCTAAAGCTTCGGTAACTCTATGTCTGTTGGCATGATTAAAGCACTTGGGTACAGTTTTTTAAGTCTTGGTAGTGCTGACTCGGCCTCCCATCGGTTTCTGAAATCGCCCACGACAACGCTGTAGTTAGGGGCAATCGATTCTAAGTAGACATTTTCTCCCACCAAACTGTTTCTGCATTTAGCTCTCACAGCTCTGGCTGTTTCTAAATCCCCGAAATGAATTTGGACTCGATACCCTTTTGAAGTATGTGTCTCAGAGAACGCTTTTTCATCAATCGCTGTAAGGGCAGAATCCATTTTAACGACCACGCTTCCATAGCCATCCTTAATTGGTAGGGCGGGCAATGTCTTTAGCAAATCGGTAGAATCTGATTCAATCTCGAATTCATAGGTGTCCTTGAGAATGGAATCCCCACTGTTGATGTTCACGGTTTGAATTTGTGTAGTGTCACAATCAGTTCGGAAAATGCTCTTCCACCACGAGTTGCCACTTTGAGCTGAAATAGTGTTTGCGTATAGACAGCAGAAGCAAATTATTGTAAGTTGATTGATCCGAAGTAACATATTTAGTTGCTAGTTATTTTTCCTTGAGACAAAACTACCTATAACTACTTAGGTAAAGCGAACTAAATTGTGTATTATTGTTTGGAAAGGTTCTAAATAAGAGCGCGTTGTGACATTGCTGTGACATAGTGTGTGATAAGCATAAAATTCATTGTAATTTCGCGCGTGAATTGAGTGTACTCGATTGATATGAAAAAACCGATGAATAATCGTATAAACCGACTTCAACATATGGCACGAGCTATATGTACCATCCTAGTATTTCAAGTCTTTGGACTTGCAGCCCAAGGTATTTGGGAGGGTGGAGACCCCGCAAATGGTCAATCACTTTTTAACGCAAATTGTGCAGCGTGTCATAAGATAACTGACGAGATACTCGTGGGACCAGGTCTTGCAGGTATCCAAGATCGTTGGGGTTCTGGAGATGAGATGCTTGTCATGTGGATACAATCTCCACAGGAGGCAGCGGAGACGGGTGATAAATACATCAAAAGCATAGTCGAACGTTACGTTGGGACTTACGGATGGATGACTGGACAAGCGGTATCTGAAGCTGATATTTCTGATATCCTTGCATACGTTACATCTCCACCAATTGATGGAGGGGGAGACACCGCTGCAAGTGACAACTGTCCTACAATTGATTATAACACTCCTGAAGAGTCAGATTCGAGTAACGCACTGTGGTTTCTTATTCTCTTGGTTTTATTCACGGTTATTGCTTTAAGTGCTGCTGGAGTTAAACGGTCACTTACCGATGTGATCGCAGAAAAAGCTGGTGAGGAGTTGTTGCCGGATACTGGATATCTTACCAGATTAGGTGGTTGGGTTTGGAACAACCTCGTAATGGTCTCTCTAATTGGTATTTTCTTTGTCTTGTATGGTGTTGTAGTGGGTTATTCAGCGCTAATGGATATAGGTACATATTCGAATTACAGTCCTGAGCAACCGATTGCATTCAACCACAGCATACACGTTTGTGAGAATGAGATTGATTGTAAGTATTGTCACAACAGCGCGTACGATTCAAAGCACGCCGGAATTCCTAGTGCCAACGTTTGTATGAACTGTCACAAGGCGATTAAGAAGGGGAAGCGTACAGGAACAGAGGAGATTGAAAAAATCTACGCGGCGATCGGATTTGACGCTACAACGGGAACTTATTTAGATGGAGACGGCAACAATGGGAAAGCCCTTCCTCAAGATAGCTACAACGGAGAGCCCATTAAATGGAATAAAGTTCACAATCTTCCAGATCACGTTTTCTTCAGTCACCAACAGCACGTAAATGTTGGAGGTCTTCAATGTCAAAACTGTCATGGAGATGTCTCTACCTATAGTGTAGGAAGGATTGCTCCAGTAGAAGAGATCAATACTTTAATTGATTCTTACCCTGGGATTATCCAGCTTTCTAAACCGACCTTAACAATGGGATGGTGTATTGAATGTCACAACAAAGCTGAGATTGATTTGACCTCTAGTGGATACTATGAAGAGATGCATGATCGCCTTATGAATTCTGAAAGAGGGAATGAGGAGCTACGCCGTTACTTAGAAGACGAAAAAATTACCGTAAGAGAGCTTGGAGGCTGGGAATGCTCTAAGTGTCACTATTAACAACTGATTCTGACGCCACATGGCTAACAATAAAAAATACTGGTCCGGATTGGACGAATTAGACGGCACGGAAGCATTCAAGGAAATCCAGGCCAAGGAATTCCAAGAAAAGATCCCTGTTGACCAATTTTTAGCTGACGAAAGTCACAGTAGTACAACTACTGGTCGCCGTGACTTTTTAAAGTTTATGGGATTCTCTCTTACCGCTGCTACTCTAGCTGCTTGTGAGACCCCTGTAATTAAGTCTATCCCTTACACAAATAAACCAGCTGAAATAACTCCAGGAGTAGCTAACTACTACGCTTCGACTTATTACGATGGGATGGATTACTCAAATGTTCTCGTGAAAACTCGTGAGGGTCGACCGATTTTCATTAAAGGAAACACTTCTACTGGAATTGGTGCTGGAAAGGTTAATTCTCGTGTTATAGGTTCTGTGATGAGCCTTTATGATAAAGCAAGACTAGATGGCCCTACTCAGACAGGGAACGCAACAACTTGGGACGATTTAGATAACGCTATGTCTGCCGCCGTTTCTGGCGCTGGTAGAACTGTTGTTCTTTCTAACACGATTGTAAGTCCTTCTACTGTAAAAGCGATCGAAGCTTTGGGGGCCGAGCACGTTCAATACGATGCGATTTCTTACTCAGCTCTTCGCATGGCTCAATCTGATGCATTCGGTGTGAATGCTGTTCCTTCTTATGACTTTACGAAGGCAGAGGTCATCGTAAGTATCGCTGCGGACTTCCTTAACTCTTGGTTGTCTTCAACACTTTACGCACCGGATTACGCTTTGTTAAGAGGCCCCGAGCGTGGGAAACAGTCCAAGCATTTTCAGTTTGAGTCTGCCATGTCTATGACAGGAACTAACGCTGATGTCCGTACGATGATTAAACCTTCCGAGGAGGGAAAGGTTGCCGCTGGGTTACTTGCTGCACTTAAAGGTGCAACAGTTTCTAACCTAGACGCAGGCGTTGTTAAAAGTATCAATGCTGCCGCTAAATCGTTAAACTCTTCTAAAGGAAAGTCACTTGTAGTAGCAGGATCTAATGACCTTGCAACTCAAACCATTGTTGCTGCGATAAATCAGCAACTTGGAAACTACGGTTCTACATTAGATCTAGAGCGTCCATCTATGGCTTACCGCGGAGATGATGCATCTGTGTCTGATCTTGTGAAGGACATGAATTCTGGAAAGATTTCAACCCTGATCACTTACGGATGTAACCCTTCATACGACCTGCCTAATGCTGCTGCATTTAACACTGGTCTAACTAAAGTCAAAACTTCAGTGTGTATGAATGGCGTTGCTGATGAAACAGCAAAACGTTCAACATTCGTAGCTCCAGATCACCACTACTTAGAGAGCTGGAACGACCTTAGCTTAAGCTCAGGCCGTATCGATCTCGTCCAACCGACAATTGAGCCTATATTCAATACACGTGCTGCTCAGGAGTCATTCCTCAACTGGTCATCTTCTGAAAACAGCGATTGGTACACTTTCCTACGTCGTCAATACAACGCTTCGTACACATCTGATGCGATGTATTCAGATTCAGATTGGAACAGCGCTATTCACGATGGTACAATGGAGGGCAATGACATGCCGGAATCTCCAGAATACACATCATCAATTGATACAACACAAGCTGAGCGCAAAGTTGCATCTGTAAAAGGTGGTGCATTTGAGCTAGTTACTTATGTTAAAGCATCAGCCGGTTCAGGTAACCACGCTGCCAATCCAATACTTCAAGAGACACCAGACCCTGTATCTAAGGTAACATGGGATAACTACGTAACGATGTCGAAGTCTGACATGGATGCGATGGGTCTCAATACTTACATCGCTCAAGAGGACCTGGGATCTGTTGTAAAAGTTACCGTCGATGGAAAGTCTGTTGAGCTTCCTGCATTTATGCAGCCAGGCCAAAAGCCAGGTACCCTAGGTATCGCTCTCGGATACGGTCGTGGATCTAACGGTGAAAACATCGGACAGGCTGCGTTCCAAACAGGTGAAAACGGAAAACACATCACTCTGGCTTCAGGCCTTCCAATGCCTATTGGAGCAAATGCTTACCCGCTAACTTCAACTTCTGAAGGCAACACCATCTATGCTCACTACGATGTCAGTATAGAAGCAACCGGCACAGAATATCCACTTGCTTGTACACAGATTCACAACACCTATATGGGACGTGAGTCTGTAGTAAAAGAAACATCTTTCGATTCATATTTATCTGAAGCCGGAAAGGCAAAAGGTGAAGCTTCTTGGAACAAAGCTCACAGGCTTAACGTTCACGAGGACACGAATCATGACGGTGTCATTGATGCTCGTGATAAAAAGAATACGAATGCATTTGACCTTTGGCACAGCCACCCTGTAGAGGAAGTTGGCCACCGTTGGGGAATGACCATTGACCTTACAACTTGTACTGGTTGTAGTGCTTGTGTCACTGCTTGTAACATAGAAAACAACGTAAGTGTTGTTGGAAAGGACGAAGTGTTAAGACACCGTGATATGCACTGGATACGTATCGACCGTTACTACGCTTCTGATTTCTCTCTTGAAAAAGGAGAGGAGGAAGGTGTGGGTGTAATTGACAGCTACGGTCGCATGGAGGATCCTTCGGAGAACCCTCAAACTGTTCATATGCCTATGATGTGTCAACACTGTAACCACGCTCCTTGTGAGACGGTTTGCCCTGTTGCCGCTACGACTCATAGCAATGAGGGTTTAAACCAAATGACCTACAACCGTTGTATCGGTACACGCTACTGCGCGAACAACTGCCCTTACAAGGTTCGTCGATTCAACTGGTTTAATTATAAAGGTTACAAGAAATTCGAACACGTTAATCCGGCTCATGACTCATTGGCTCGACTAGTTCTAAATCCGGATGTTACGGTTCGTGCTCGTGGAGTCATGGAGAAATGCTCTATGTGTGTGCAGCGGATTCAGTCTGGTAAGCTAGATGCTAAAAAAGCAGGAACTCCTATCCTTGATGGACAGGTGAAGACAGCTTGTGCAGAGTCTTGCCCGTCTAACGCTATTAAATTCGGAGACTTAAATGACAATGGTTCTGAAGTAAAAACCATTTCGGAAAACAATCGTGCTTATCATGCTCTTGAAGAAATCGGTGTTAAGCCGAACGTCTTCTACATGACTAAGGTAAGAAACTCTTGATCTAAAGACTATGCAAAGAGAATCAGCAATTCGCGAACCACTTATCCTAGGTCACAAGACGTATAAGGATATTACAGATGATGTTGTAGGACCTATCATGGGCCCTGCTTCACTCGGATGGAAAATAATGATTACAATTTCGTCCATTATCGCCATTTACGGCATAGGGTCGATTTTATACCTCATCGGTACAGGTATCGGTGCATGGGGGTTGAATAAGACTGTTGGTTGGGCTTGGGATATCACCAACTTCGTTTGGTGGGTAGGTATCGGACACGCGGGAACACTTATCTCCGCTGTTCTCTTACTGTTCCGTCAGAAGTGGCGAATGGCGATTAACCGTTCCGCTGAGGCGATGACGATTTTTGCTGTTATTATGGCCGCGGTCTTCCCGGGAATCCACATGGGAAGAATTTGGTTAGCTTATTACGTTTTTCCTCTGCCAAACCAATTCGGTTCTATCTGGGTGAACTTCAACAGCCCACTTCTTTGGGATGTATTCGCGATCTCAACTTACTTCTCAGTATCTCTTGTATTCTGGTATGTAGGTCTAATTCCAGACTTTGCAACTATTCGCGATAGAATGGTCAAGCCTTTGCCGAAGAAGATTTACGGAATACTTAGTTTCGGTTGGAGTGGAAGAGCCAAACACTGGAATCGATTCGAAGAGTTAAGTCTAGTTCTTGCGGGAATTGCCACACCACTTGTATTCTCAGTTCACTCGATTGTATCGATGGACTTTGCGACATCTGTTATCCCTGGATGGCACACGACAATATTCCCTCCATACTTCGTGTCTGGAGCTGTATTCTCAGGATTTGCGATGGTACAGACTCTCTTACTTGTGATGCGTAAAGCATACAAATTAGAGGACTATATTCATATCAAGCACGTTGAGTACATGAATATTGTAATCATTGTTACTGGATCTATTGTTGGAGTAGCTTACCTAACAGAGCTCTTCATTTCTTGGTACTCAGGAGTAGAGTATGAGAGCTATGCATTCATAAATCGTTTTTCTGGGCCATACAGTGTTGCCTACTGGACGATGATGACCTGTAACGTGATTAGTCCACAGCTTTTCTGGTTCAAGAAAATTCGAAGATCATTTGTAGCAACTTTCATTCTTTCAATTGTTGTAAACATAGGTATGTGGTTCGAACGTTATGTTATTATCGTAACCTCTCTTCACAGAGATTACCTCCCATCTTCTTGGGGTGAGTTTATCCCAACTGCGACTGATGTCGGTGTTTTCATTGGAACTCTCGGAATTTTCCTTACGCTCTTCTTAACATTTACAAGATTCTTCCCTGTACTTGCTTTGAACGAGCTGAAGACTATTTTGAAGTCTAGCGGTGAGTCATACAGAACCAAACAAGTAAAATAATACCATCATGAAAAAGGTATTCCACGTCATGTACGACGACGACGAAAAGCTATTAGTAGCTGCTCGTGAACTTGTAGGAAAGGGCATTCATGTCAGTGAAGTCTTTTCTCCATTCCCCATTCACGGTATTGACCCCGTAATAGGGATTAAAAGAACACGTCTAGCTATTACATCATTCATGTATGCTATGACAGGGTTAACGATTGCTGTATCCTTTATGTGGTACACAATGATCTCCGATTGGCCTATGAATATTGGAGGAAAGCCTAGCTTCTCTCTGTTAGAGAACCTTCCTGCTTTCATCCCTGTTTCTTTTGAATTCTCAGTTCTTTGTGCAGCCCACGGTATGGTCATTACTTACCTTCTTCGCAATGGGACACTTCCAGGAATGCCCGCTACGAATCCCGATCCCAGAACGACAGACAATATGTTCGTCATGGAGATTGCTACAGATTCAAACAGCATGAATGCAGAGGAGCTAGAGTCTGCCATTAAAAACACTGCGCTTTTCGAGCTCAGTATTAAAGAGATTAAGTAATCATGAGACATAAGATTACACTTTACACAGCAACATTAATCCTAGCAGCAGCTATGATGAATTCTTGCACTACGGACCCCAACAGTCCTGGTATTGAATACATGCCTGACATGTATCGATCACCAGCAGTTGAGGCATATGTTGATTATGGCGAGGATCCATATTACGTAACGGAAGAAGTAGCTGCGGCACAAAGACGCACCATGAGTGCACGCAAGCCTGTAGCCGGGTCGATCGCATTCAAAGGTGATGACAAGGCGTTTGGTCTTCCTTATGCCTATGCAAACACACCTGAAGGATACGAGTTGGCAGGAGCAGAGTTAAAGTCACCATTGGTGAGAACGGCTTCTAATATTGAAGCTGGTGCTGCGAACTTTGAGCTTATGTGTACGCATTGTCACGGATTAGAAGGAAAAGGAGATGGAGCGATTTCAAGAAATGGTCACATCATGGGTATACCTGATTTTTCGAATAAACTTAAAGAACTGCCAGAGGGCAATATGTACCATACATTAATGTACGGGAAAGGACTTATGGGTTCTCATGCTTCTCAGATTTCCCAAAAGGGCCTTTGGCAGATTATCCAATATGTTCAAGTTCTTCAGAAAGGAGGGCAAATGCCAACATTTGATTCAAATGGTGTGGCTTTAGTAACTGAAAACGAAAATAACAACTGATCATGGAATTCAAATTTGAAGGACGTGCTAAGCTGATTACTCAAGTCTTGATGGCTTTGGGTCTTGTAGCTCTTGTTGGAGGATATCTAACAGACCATTCCGATCACCACCAAAGATGGTGGGCGAATCTACTTGTTAATGGATTTTTCTATTTTTCACTGTCGTTGGCAGCGCTTTTCTTTTACGCGCTACAATACATCACTGAGAGTGCCTGGTCCGTTGTGATTAAGCGCTTCTTTGAGGCCATGTTAGGATTTTTACCCTATGGTGCAGCAGTGATTGTAATTGTTCTTTTGGCAGGGCAGTTTCACATACATCACTTGTATCACTGGATGGATACAACCTTATACCATGAGTTTATGACTGTGGACGGAGGCGTGTCTACCTATTTTGATAAGGAAGTTGCGGGTGCTGTCAAGAATCCCAACTACGATTCTATTATTGCTGCAAAAGGCGCTTATTTTTCAACTTGGTTCTTTTGGCTTAGAACGTTTATCTACTTATTTACATTCCTTGTGTTTGCGAAATTGTTCCGCAAGTGGTCTCTTCAAGAAGATGAAATTGGAGGTGTAGAGCTACACTTTAAAGTATTCCGTCGCAGTGCACTGTTTATGGTATTCTTTGCTTATTTCTCATCTACACTTTCTTGGGATTGGTTAATGTCTATAGACCCTCACTGGTTCAGTACACTTTATGGATGGTACTTGTTTTCTGGGATGTGGGTTGGAATGATCATCTTCACTCACGTAACGATACTTTGGCTTAAGTCAAAAGGGTATTTCGAGGAAATTACAGAGAGTCATATGCATGACTTGGGAAAATGGATGTTTGCAATTTCAATGTTGTGGAGTTACTTGTTCTTTAGTCAGTTCATGCTCATCTGGTATTCTAATATACCTGAGGAGGTTACTTATTACGTAAGCAGAATTTTCACAGACTACAAGGTTCCGTTTGTAACCATGTTCCTCATCAATTTTGTAGTTCCTTTTCTGGTCCTTATTTCTAGAGATACTAAACGCAATCCGGCTTTCTTATTGCCTGTTGCTTTTCTAATTTTTATAGGACACTTTACAGACGTCTATTTACTTGTTATTCCTGGCACAATGTTTAATCACAATGTATTCGGGCTATTTGAAATAGGTTTGTTCCTAGGCTTCCTGGGGTTATTCATCAACAGAACGCTGACGACACTGTCTAAAGCTCCTCTGATTGCGAAAAACCACCCAATGCTTCAGGAGTCTAAAGACTTACATTACTAACCCTATAAAGAAAACTGACGTATGAAACTTCTCATTCTTTTAGTCATCGTTGTAGGCGTAATAGCCGTAGCTCAACTGGCTAAAATATATCAACTCTCTGCACGTATGCGTGGCCATCGTGAAGAGGAAATATCTGATGCTGACACCCGTATGAATGGTGCACTTTGGATTGTCTTTATGATAGTCTTCTATGCAACGACCATTTGGCAATTCGTTCGTTACGGCGACTACTTACCACCTGCAGCTTCTGTTCATGGTGAATCGGTAGATACTCTAATGAACTTCAATCTTGCGATTATCATTTTCGTATTCTTCGTTGTTAATACTCTACTATTCATTTTCCCTTACAAGTACCGTTACAATAAAAACAGGAAGGCGCTCTTTTTACTTCACGACAGTAAATTAGAGCTCATTTGGACAGTAGTCCCATCTATTGTATTAGCTGTGATTATCATTTTCGGTCTGCAAACCTGGGCAGAAATGACGGGTCCTGCATCTGACGACGCAATTCGAATTGAGGTCTACTCTAAGCAATTTGATTGGACAGCTCGTTATTCAGGTGATGATGGTCAATTCGGTGCTACCGATTTTAATTTGATTACCTCTTCGAATCCCCTCGGGATTATTACAAAAGAAGGTGTGCTACTCGCAAATAGTAAACTCTCTGAGAAAATTGACAAACTTCAGGCTACCCTGGATATAGAAAAAGCGCATCTTTTAGCTGAAAAAGCTGAAATTCATGCTACCCTTCATGGTGGAGATGCTCATGGACATGATGGTGCTGATTCTCACGAGCCTTCACCTGAGCACAAAGCACATTTAGAAAGCAGACTTCTCGCAATCGAGACAGTCCTTTCTTCTGGAAAAGCGATTGTGATGACTGAGGCTGCTTATGAAGCTAAGGAAGATAAAATCTACCGTTTAGAACGTCATTTACAGCGTATTTTAGAGCTGCAGCCTTATGAATTTAGTGATGGGCTTAGTGGTTGGGAAGTCGGTAAAGATGACAGGATTGTGAAAGGCGAATTTCACTTGCCTATTGGTCGTGAAATCGAATTTATTTTTAGATCACGTGATGTTATCCACTCTGCATTTATGCCTCACTTTAGAGCACAAATGAACACAGTACCTGGCCTACCAACTAGGTTTAAGTTAACACCAACAATTACAACGGACAGTATGCGAACGATTCTCGACAATCCTGATTTTACCTATATCCTGCTCTGCAATAAAATTTGTGGATCTGCTCATTTTAATATGTCGATGGATATTGTAGTAGAATCACAGGAGAAATACGATGCGTGGCTTGCTGAGCAGAAAGTTTATATAGCTGAACAGAACTGATTATGGGAAATACTAATCACAAAGAAAGCTTCGTTTCGAAGTTCATCTTCACTCAAGATCACAAGATGATCTCAAAGCAGTTTCTTATCACTGCTATATTTATGGGTATCGCAGGGGTAATGATGTCTGTCTTTTTCCGCCTTCAACTTGGATGGCCTGGAGAAAGCTTTGCAATCCTTGAGACATTTATGGGCAAGTGGGCTCCGAATGGAGTTTTAGATAGAAATGCTTATCTCGCATTAACGACAATTCACGGAACCATTATGGTCTTCTTTGTTTTAACAGCTGGATTGTCGGGTACCTTTTCGAATCTACTCATTCCACTTCAGATTGGAGCCAGAGATATGGCGTCTGGTTTCTTGAACATGCTTAGTTACTGGTTCTTTGCAGTATCTAGTGTAATGATGCTTTTCTCTCTCTTTGTGGAGGGCGGAGCGGCTTCAGCTGGTTGGACGATATACCCACCTTTAAGCGTATTGCCTCAAGCGATGCCTGGATCAGGTATGGGAATGACTCTTTGGCTACTTTCTATGACTTTGTTTGTTGTGTCCTCACTGCTTGGTTCTTTGAATTATATCGTAACGATAATCAATCTTAGAACAAAGGGGATGAGTATGACTC
>Ga0308019_10001964_pt1 | contig 11972 bp, 9 predicted proteins | sample Neamet284_FD_203135 | JGI IMG/M metagenome (GOLD analysis project Ga0308019, IMG submission 203135) | Marine microbial communities from water near the shore, Antarctic Ocean - #284 | ecosystem: Environmental > Aquatic > Marine > Unclassified | place: Southern Ocean | collected 2014-10-01 | reverse complement strand
TGACGCATTCGCTCGCGCTTGGTTTAAATTGCTTCATCGCGACATGGGACCAATACAACGATATCTCGGCCCAGAAGTTCCAGAAGAAGAGCTAATTTGGCAGGATCCTGTGCCAGCAGGAAATTCTAATTATGATATTGATGCCGTTAAATCAAAAATTAATGATAGTGGCTTAACTTCAAAAGAAATGATTGAAACTGCTTGGGCTAGTGCAGCGACTTATCGTGGTTCAGATATGCGAGGCGGGGCAAATGGTGCTCGAATTCGCCTAGCACCACAAAAAGACTGGGAAGTAAATAAACCAGAGCAGCTCTCACATGTGCTGGAAGTATTGCAGGACATAGCAACTGAAATGAATATTTCAGTTGCTGATACGATTGTTCTTGCTGGTAATGTAGGTATAGAGCAAGCCTCTGGTCTAAGCGTTCCTTTTAACCCAGGTCGTGGCGATGCATCCCAGGATAAAACAGACATAGAATCCTTTGATGTCTTGGAACCAGTTGCTGATGGTTTTAGAAATTATCAAAAGGCTGACTATACCGTTAGTCCTGAAGAAATGTTATTGGATAAAGCTCAGTTACTTGGCTTAACAGCTGCAGAGATGACAGTTCTTGTAGGTGGGATGAGGGCTTTAGGAGTCAGTGATAATGGCCATGGTATTTTTACTAAAACACCGGGAACGTTAACGAATGACTTCTTCGTAAACTTACTTGATATGAGTGTTGCATGGAAAGCATCGGGTAATAATTCTTATCAGGGGACAGATAGGTCTTCAGGAGAGAACCTTAAAACAGCATCAAGAGTAGATTTGGTATTTGGTTCTAATTCTCAATTGCGAGCTATTTGTGAGGTTTATGCTGCAAATGACTCAAAAGAGAAGTTCCAGAATGATTTTGTAGCTGCATGGAATAAAGTAATGAATCTTGATCGATTTGATGCTTCTTGATTGAAATATTTTTTATTTAAAGTTAATTTCAAGATAAATATCAATCAAACCTTTGATAACTAATCAAGGGTTTGATTGTGAGTTAACTTTGTAAAATTTACAGGTACTAGTTAGCGATCTCTGAGTTGTTTTTTTCTGCGTATTTACTCATTTTAAAACTTATTATTATCATATAAATAAACTGTAATATTTATTAATTTTCGCTGAGATATGTACGCTGCTTCCTGATAGAATTGAGGCAATAAATAATGAGTTGATGGGTGTATGAGTAAAGATTACAAAGCCGCTGATATTGAGGTATTAAGTGGTCTAGAGCCGGTAAGACGACGGCCTGGAATGTACACCGATACTTCGCGCCCGAATCATTTAGCGCATGAAGTGATCGATAACAGTGTGGATGAAGCGCTTGCTGGTCATTGTAAGAAAATTGAAGTCACAGTGTATGCAGATGGATCTGTTGAAGTAGAAGATGATGGACGTGGCATGCCAGTTGATTTACACCCAAAAGAAAAAATACCCGGTGTTGAATTAATTCTCACTAGGCTGCATGCCGGTGGAAAATTTAATAAAGAAAATTATCAATACTCTGGCGGTCTCCATGGTGTAGGCGTATCAGTGGTTAATGCGCTATCAAAACATCTGGAAATATGGATTCGTCGTGAAGGGCTTGAGCATAGTTTAAGTTTTGCGGGCGGTAAAAAACAAGGAGATCTTGAAGTTGTTGGTAAGGTTGGCCAAGCAAATACTGGAACCACTCTGAGGTTTTGGCCCGATCCACAGTATTTCGATTCGGCGGTAATTTCAGTTTCTAAATTACAGCATGTGTTAAAAGCTAAGGCAGTTTTATGTCCTGGTTTGATGGTCAAGTTGTATCTAGAAAAGTCCCAAGAAAAATTTGAATGGTGCTATGCTGAGGGTCTTGAAGAGTATCTTATTGAGGCGCTTGAGGGTGCCAACCATCTGCCAGAACCACCGTTTAATGGCAGTGTAACCGGAGAGCATGAAGCGGTTGACTGGGCGCTTGCATGGGTTACTAGCGAGGGTCAAAATGTAGCTGAAAGTTATGTGAACTTAGTACCAACTCCGCAAGGAGGAACGCATGTAAATGGCTTGAGAACTGGCTTAGCAACGGCGATACGTGAATTTTGTGATTTCCGAAATTTATTACCACGCGGACTGGCATTAGCACCTGAAGATGTCTGGGATGATGTGTCTTTTGTGCTTAGCGTCAAGCTCGAAAACCCCCAGTTTTCTGGACAGACAAAAGAACGCTTATCTTCCCGTGAATCAGCTGCTTATGTGACTGGAATTATAAAAGATAGTTTTTCATTATGGTTAAACCAACACCCAGAAACCGGTGATTTAATTGCTCAGTTGGCCATTGAACGAGCTCAAAAAAGAATAAAAAATGCTAAGAAGGTAGTCCGTAAGAAGATTGTCTCTGGACCCGCTTTACCAGGTAAATTAGCTGATTGTAGTTCTCAAGAGCCTGAATTATGCGAACTTTTCTTGGTTGAAGGTGACTCTGCTGGTGGCTCAGCAAAGCAAGCAAGGGATAGAATTACTCAAGCAATTATGCCTCTAAGAGGTAAGATATTAAATACATGGGAAGTGGATACAGCTGAAATTCTTGCTTCTCAAGAAGTTCATGATATCAGCGTTGCTATTGGTGTCGATCCAAGTCGGAGTAATCTTGAAGATCTTCGTTATCATAAAGTTTGTATTTTAGCCGATGCCGATTCCGATGGACTGCATATAGCTACATTATTGTGTGCCCTTTTTTTGAGGCACTTTAAAGAATTGGTAATGCGCGGCCATGTTTATGTTGCCATGCCACCTTTATTTAGGGTTGATGTGGGTAAGCGCGTCTTTTATGCACTGGATGATGATGAGCGTCGCGGTATTATCGAGCGTATCGAAAAAGAAAAGTATAAAGGTAAGGTGACTGTTACAAGGTTTAAAGGTTTGGGCGAAATGAACCCTCAACAACTCCGAGAAACCACTATGAATCGAGATACCAGACGATTAGTTCAGTTGAATGTCTTGCCTGGTGACGAAAGTGAGGAAATGATGGATATGCTTTTAGCTAAGAAACGCGCTTCTGATAGACGAGAATGGCTTGAAAATAAAGGTAATTTAGCACAAATTTAACTATGAAAAATCAAGAATTAAATTTAGAGGGTGTAGAAAAACTCTCTCTTAGGGAATACAGTGAGAAAGCTTATTTAGATTATTCTATGTATGTCCTCTTAGATCGTGCGCTACCTCAAATTGGTGATGGCCTGAAACCAGTTCAACGAAGAATTATCTATGCTATGAGTGAGTTAGGGTTATCTGCCGGCCAAAAACCAAAAAAATCAGCCCGCACGGTTGGCGATGTGATTGGTAAATTCCATCCGCATGGAGACTCTGCATGTTATGAAGCCATGGTTTTGATGGCACAAGACTTTTCTTATCGTTATTCAATTATTGACGGTCAAGGAAACTGGGGCTCAACGGATGATCCTAAATCTTTTGCAGCAATGCGTTACACCGAATCAAGGCTTAAGCCTTATGCAAAGGTATTATTGCAAGAATTAGGCGATGGTACTGTTGATTGGGTGCCAAATTTTGATGGCACTCTTGATGAGCCGGTTGTTTTGCCTGCAAGGTTACCGAATATAATACTTAATGGCACTACAGGTATTGCCGTCGGACTATCAACCGACGTGCCACCGCATAATCTTAGTGAAGTAGCTAAAGCCCTTGTGCACCTTATTGAGGAGCCAGAAAGCACTTTAGGTAAGATAATGAAATATATTAAAGGTCCTGATTTTCCAACTGGCGGAGAATTGGTTTCATCTATAAGTGATATAAGAGAGATATATAAATCTGGTAATGGCACATTAAGACTTCGGGCTACATACGAGAAAGAGGGCAACGATATCATTATCAATTCATTACCTTATCAGATATCAGGTAATAAAATTCTAGAACAAATAGCAGCACAAATGCGAAGTAAGAAATTACCTCTGGTTGAGGATCTGCGTGATGAATCAGATCATGAGAATCCAATTCGCTTGGTGGTGACACCCAAATCAAAACGTGTCGATACTGAAGAGCTGATGTCGCATTTATTCTCTACCACTTCATTAGAGAGAACCGTGCGCATCAACATGAATATTATTGATCTTAAGGGTAAGCCAAGGACATTCGGACTGCTTGACATTTTGTCAGAATGGCTGATCTTTAGAAAAAAGACGGTAGTGGCAAGACTCAATCATCGACTAAAAATAGTTACGGATCGATTGCATATATTAGATGGTTTATTTATAGCTTATCTAAATATAGATGAGGTAATAAAAATTATCCGAACTGAAGATGAGCCGAAAATAGTTCTTATGAAGCGATTTTCTTTATCTGATACACAGGCAGATTCAATTTTAAATCTCCGATTAAAATATTTGGCAAAATTAGAAGAATTTAAAATCAAAACCGAGCAAGACGGGTTAAATAAAGAGCGTATTGAACTAGAGTCAATACTTAATGATAAAGATAAGTTAAAGGATTTAATTAAACAAGAAATCACAGATGATGGCCAAGCCTATGGTGACAAAAGAAGAACAGTAATTATTGAGCGTGATGTGGCACAAGCTATTGATGAGACGCAACTTATTGCGAGTGAGCCGGTAACTATAGTCCTTTCTCAACGTGGGTGGGCAAGAGCAGCAAAAGGGCATGATATTGATCCTCATGCCATGAATTATAAGGCTGGTGATCAGTTTCTTGTGGCAGCATATGGCAGAAGCAATCAATCAGCGATGTTCATGGATAGTTCAGGGCGTATATATAGTATGTTGGCAAATCTATTGCCGTCAGCCCGAGGTCAAGGCGAGCCTCTTTCTGGTCGTTTTAAGCCGCCAGATGGTTCAGAATTTTGCGGGACATTAATTGGTGCTCCAGAAGATCAATGGATACTCTCAAGTGATGCTGGCTATGGTTTTATTGTGAAATTATCTGATTTAATCTCAAATTATAAAGCCGGTAAGGCTATCCTCAAGGTCCCGGAGGCGAGTAGACCGATATTACCTTACCCAATGATTAAAAAAAGTGGCGCGATGATTGCTGCGGTCAGCTCAATTGGTAAATTACTTCTTTTTGATGCGTCTGACTTACCTGAGCTTGCTAAAGGTAAGGGTAATAAATTACTTAATATACCGACAAAGAAATTCAAAACAGGTGAAGAAAAAATGACCGGTGTAGCCATCTTATATGAAGGTGACGCCTTGAACGTATATCGTGATGAACTTAATTGCATGACATTTAAATGGAAAGATCTCCAAGAATATATTGGCGAAAGAGCGCATCGCGGAAAAAATTACTCAAAGAAATTCAAGAAAGCAACTGGATTGTCAGTAGACAAACCTGCAGAAAAAAAAGCTAATTAATTTAGCGATTAATTGAGGACAATTATGGCGACTTATAATACAAATAATTTTAAATCTGGGTTGAGGATAATTTTGGACCGAGATCCATATATTATTGTGGAAAATGAGTTCGTCAAGCCTGGTAAAGGGCAGGCCTTTAATCGTGTCAGGGTTAAAAATCTCAAGACAGGCAAGATGATTGATAAGACTTTTAAGTCTGGAGAAAACATCGAGGCTGCTGATGTCATGGATACTGACATGCAATATCTTTATTCGGATGGAGAATTCTGGCATTTCATGATGCCAGATACTTTTGAGCAATATGCGGCAGGTGAATCAGCTGTAGCGGAAGCTAAACAGTGGCTAAAGGATCAAGATCTCTGTCAAGTTACATTATGGAATAACGAGCCACTCATTGTTGTGCCACCTAATTTTGTAGAACTTGAGATAGTCCAAACTGATCCCGGTCTAAAAGGTGATACCGCTAGTGGAGGAATTAAACCTGCAACATTATCGACTGGAGTAGTGGTTCGTGTTCCTTTATTTGTGGAAGAAGGTGAGATTGTTCGTATCGATACCCGATCTAAAGAATATGTCTCTAGAGTAAAATGATATAAAAAATTAGTTTTACTTACTCAGTAATAAAATGTTGGACTGACTGTATGTTCGTCTCACCTTCACTAATCATAAGTAAGCGATCGAAGCCCAATGCCACGCCAGCGCAATCCGGTAGACCAAATTCAATACTAGCTATAAAATTTTCATCCAGCGGCCGAATTTTTTTCCCTTGAGCATGACGTAAATACTGATCATTTTGGAAGCGTTTTTTCGTTTCATGAATATCAGTTAACTCCACATAACCGTTTGCCAGCTCCACGTTACCAAAGAATATCTCAAAACGATCTGCGTGATTATTATTATTAGGACAAATACGTGCAAGTGCAGCTTGATCTGCTGGGTAATGATGTACCACAGTCAGTTCTTTTTGATTGAAATTTTCAGCAATACGAGTTGCGAATAAAAAATCTAAATATTGATTTCGATCATTGTCCATTATTAGTTGTAAGGAGGTATCTAAATTTGCCAGTATGATAATTTTCTCAATATCTACTGTGATGGGATCTATATTCAAATACTTTAAAAAAGCATCACGATAAGAGATTTTTTCCACCGGTATATTTGTATATTGATCATGGAGGATGAGCGTAATGATATTCAAGGTATCATTGATAATATTTTTTAGATTGAAATTGAGTCTATACCATTCAATCATTGTGAATTCAGGTAAATGCAGTCGGCCTAACTCATCATCTCTAAAAACTTTACATACTTGAAAAATATCTCCAAACCCATCTGCGAGCATGCGTTTCATGAAAAATTCTGGTGATGTTTGTAGATAGAACTTTTCTGATGGGCTGATGGATAAATTTGTATTGATACTTTCAATATTAGTGTCAGAAACGGCACTTGTTGAAAGGATAGGTGTACTCACCTCAAGAACTTTATTTTCTTGAAAATAATTTCTTATGAGGGCAATTTTTTTTGCCCGTCTCTTCGCCAAAGCATATTTTGAAAACGGCCTCCAGTTGAGATGTTTGTTATCATCATTATTCATTTAGAATGATGTATTAACGAGCCAAGTTTATTGCCCATTTTTATATGTTCGTCACTATCCATACCCTTTCTCCAACGACAAGTATTTTTTGGGAAGAGGGTGATTACTGTAGATCCCATATTGAACCAACCCAGTAAGTCTCCCTTATTCACGTTGGTAGAAATATTTTCTGCTAATTGTAGTTCAACTATCCCTCCTCTTAGTGAAGGTCTAATTTCATTTGTCCAAGGCGTTGTGATACTCCCAACATTCAGTGCACCTATAAAAATTACGATCATTTCAGTGTTACCGGCCTTAAAAGAACACACCAGTCTTTCGTTGCGAATAAATAGTTTTGGTATTCTGGAGGCAGTGGTTTGGTTGACACTAAAAAGATTGCCCGGGATATAATGCATTTTCGTTAATTTTGCGTCTAAAGGTGCGTGCACTCGGTGGTAATTAAATGGGGCTAGATAAATAGTGGCAAAAACTCCATCAATAAACTGGTTTATATTAGGGTGACTATTACCCACTAATTCTTGGAGTGAGTATTGATGACCTTTCGCTTGAAATAATTGATCATTCTTAATATCTCCAATCGCGCTTAATTTTCCATCGGCAGGTGAAATAATAACACTATCCTCATTGGAGATAGTCCTTGCATTGACATGCAGTTCACGTGTGAAGAATTCATTGAACGATTTAAATTGCGTTAGGTCTGTAGTTTTAATTTCTTGTATATTGACATCGTAGATTTTAATAAAATTTTTGATTAAATAATTTTTAAATCCAATTCTTTCAATCCTTGTAATGCGATAGACAATACTAGTAAGTAGCAATTTCGGCACTATAAATTGCAGAATAATGAAGAACCATGCTTGAATTGATCGCATAATGAAACCAGTTAACTGTTTACTTTATATTATATTATATTTAAAAGCGTGACACTGCTGGTGTTGATAAGGTCAGGATTTCATTACTGGAAAGCTTAATAATTAAATTTATTTCCTCACCTTCAGCAATAGACATCTTTGGGTCAATCAACATAAGATGTTTGCCCCCTGGTTTGAGAGCTACGGACTGATATTCTGGTATAATTAAGGTCTCAATCTTCATCATCCTAGCAACTCCGTTTTTAATAGCAGTTTCATGAATTTCGACAATATTGAATTGCGGGCTAGAGATCGAGGTTATCGTAATTGCTTCAGCCGATTTATTTGTAATATTTGTAAATCCAGCCGTTACCCTGCTTCCAGTGCGAGGCGCATAAACAGTAAGATCATTGAAGATTATGTCGTTTGATTTAAGGGAGTCGCATCCGCACAATAATATTACCAGTAAAAAGGGTAGTAATTTTTGCATTAGTTCTTCGCCATAATTTTGGGTAAATCTGTTATAAAGTTTTCCGTACTATGTGGCGCGCTAAAGACGGCATGAAATTCCGCATTTTTATTTATCATTACAACAGCTGCAGAGTGACTGACTGAATAATTCTGACCTTCTTCTTTATTGGCCATATGGAAGATTCCAAGCTGGCTAGTCAGCTTATTTATTTCATTTATAGTACCAGTCGCACCTATTACTTTTTGATTAAATGAATTTACATACTGGTGAAGTATTTCAGTACTATCTCTATCAGGATCCACACTAATCATAATTATGTTGAGTGAATTTTGCATTGATTCGTTGAGTGCTTTTTTAGCTTGACCAAGTTGATGGAGAGTTAATGGACATACATCAGGGCAATGCGTGTAACCAAAGAACAAAAGATTCCACTGGCCTTTGAGTGTTTCTAGATTAAAGATAGTTCCATCATCTGCTGTTAGATTAAAGTCAGACAGTATCATTGGTGTGTCGAGCACGGTTGAAAATTCATTTTTTTCGTTATCTATATTGACCGACTGTTTTGCTGAACAGTTAGCAATGATGAGAGTCATAAAAAAAAGTATAATTATTTTAATAACCTTCGTTCGTAACATACTTATCACGATTTAATTTCTCCATGACATAAAAAAATGTGATTATACCTGACGTAATTATTTGTGCATGTTAAATTGAATTTTATTGGCATAAGAATTGTTAAGAGGGTATTACTCAGCTTTTTTCGAATATTTACACTTAAAATGAATCAAATTAAATCATCCAAAATCACTGTTGAGGCATTACTTAAAGATATTTCTCGACAATTTTTTAATGCAGATATTACTTTCGCACATGGTACTGATAATGCTGTAGATGAAGCTGCTTATTTAATTTTTGGTTATCTGCATTTAGACCACGACTCAGCAGAGAAGACCTATAAAAAAATTGTTAGTAATCATGATATTGAGATAATAAAATCAATGGCTTTAAAACGAATTAATAGTCAATTACCGATGGCTTATATCTTAAAGCAAAGTTGGTTTGCCGGATTGGAGTTTTTTGTGGATCAGCGTGTCTTGATTCCAAGATCCCCCATTGCCGAGTTAATAAATAATAAATTTGAACCATGGATTAATATTGAAAATAAGCAGCGTGCTTTAGATTTAGGAACTGGGAGCGGCTGTATCGCAATCGCGCTTGCAAAAAATTTCTCAAATCTTCATGTCGATGCTATCGATTATTCTGTGGATGCTATCGATGTTGCAACGATTAATGTTAAGCAGCATTCATTGGAAGAGAGAGTTAAAATTATAGAATCTAATTTTTTTGATGCGCTGAGTGCTAATAAAGAACATTATCAATATGATTTAATTATAAGTAATCCCCCGTATGTTGATAAAGATGATATCTCAATTATGCCAGCTGAATTTCATCATGAGCCAATTATCGGGCTTGCTTCTGGCGATGATGGCTTGGAATCGGTAAATATTATTCTAAAAGATGCTGGAGATTATTTGAGCGAAGATGGTGTTTTAATTGTTGAGGTAGGCAATAGCCAGTGGGCACTTCAGGAAAAATATCCTCTGTTACCATTCGTCTGGTTAGACTTTGAAATGGGCGGTAGTGGAGTTTTTTTGTTGACTAAAGAAGATCTTGATAATCATAATAAGACTTAAAAAGGTAATGAGAATAAAAAATGTCGGGTAATAGTTTTGGGAAATTATTTACTGTAACTACTTTTGGCGAAAGCCATGGTGTTGCTCTGGGTTGTACTATAGATGGCTGTCCTCCTGGTATGTCGCTGTGTGAGGATGATATTCAAGTACATCTGGATAAAAGACGTCCCGGCCAATCTAAATATACTACACAACGAAATGAGCCCGACCAAGTTCAAATTCTCTCTGGTGTATTTGAAGGAAAAACGACGGGTACGCCTATTGGTTTATTGATTAATAATAAAGATCAGCGCTCAAAAGATTATGGTGATATAAAAGATAAATTTAGGCCTGGCCATGCTGATTATACGTATCAACAAAAATACGGAATAAGAGACTATCGAGGCGGCGGCCGATCATCTGCAAGAGAGACCTCAATGCGAGTGGCGGCTGGAGCAATAGCACGTAAATACCTTCATGAGAGACTAGGATTAGAAATAAAAGGTTATCTTTCGCAAATTGGAAACCTAGCTTTAAACTGCGTAGATTTGGCGTATGTAGATGAGAACCCATTCTTCTGTGCTGATGCAAGTCGAATTGAAGAGCTTGAAGTCTTCATGGAAAAATTAAAATTAGAAGGAGACTCTATTGGCGCTAAAATTAGCATCCTTGCTTCTAATGTTCCACCTGGATTGGGTGAGCCTGTATTTGACAAATTAGAGGCTGATCTGGCGCATGGTTTGATGAGTATTAATGCTGTGAAAGGAGTAGAAATGGGCGCTGGCTTTGCCTCGGTTTCACAAAAAGGTAGTGAACATCGTGATTCTATTACTCCAGATGGATTTTCGAAAAATGATGCGGGAGGTACACTGGGAGGCATTTCTTCAGGGCAAGATATTCTAACTAGTATTGCCTTGAAACCGACTTCGAGTATTTCTATCCCAGGAAAAACAATCGACAAGGCTGGGCAAGAGTCAGAAATCACCACCAAAGGTCGACATGATCCTTGTGTGGGACTAAGAGCGACTCCCATTGCGGAAGCTATGGTGGCGTTAGTCCTTATGGATCATTATTTACGTAATCGAGCTCAAAACGCCGATGTTAAATCTCAAACACCAGTGATCAATTCTAAGATATAATATAGGCTCAATTTATTTTATATTTGTTAAAGGATTAATAATACGATGCTCGATAAAGTGAATATCGCTATAGTTGGAGCGACCGGTGCAGTTGGTGAGGTGATGTTGGATATATTGGCGGATCGTAAAGTCCCAATAAAAAATATATACCCATTAGCTAGTGAGCGCTCTATCGGAAAGCAAGTTAATTACGGAAATACGACCATTGATGTGGATGATTTGGCTACCTTTGACTTTTCAAAAGTTCAAATAGGACTTTTCTCCGCAGGAGCATCTGTTTCTAAAGTCTATGCTGTTAAAGCAGCCGCAGCTGGCTGTGTTGTCATTGATAATACATCGCAATTTAGGTATCAAGAAGATATACCTTTAGTTATTTCTGAGGTTAATCCAGAGAAGATAGCTGATTACGTGAATACCGGAATAATTGCCAACCCCAATTGCTCTACCATGCAGATGTTAGTTGCCTTAAAACCAATTCATGATGCGGTTGGAATTACAAGAATTAATGTAGCTACCTATCAGGCTGTCTCAGGTGCTGGCAAAAAAGCCATTGAGGATTTAGTGCATCAAACTTCAGCTTTGCTGAATGGAAGACCTGTTAAATTGGAAGGTAAGAATAAGCAAATAGCCTTTAATGCTGTTCCGCATATCGATAGTTTCCAAGATAACTGCTATACCAAAGAAGAGATGAAGATGGTCTGGGAAACACAGAAAATTTTTGATGATAAAACGATTATGGTTAATCCAACTGCCGTTAGAATACCCGTATTTTACGGTCACTCTGAAGCAGTTAATATAGAAACTAAATTTAAAATTACAAAAAAAGAAGTTCTTAGTTTGATGCGAAAAGCACCCGGGATAAAATTGATT
>Ga0308019_10001963_pt1 | contig 11981 bp, 6 predicted proteins | sample Neamet284_FD_203135 | JGI IMG/M metagenome (GOLD analysis project Ga0308019, IMG submission 203135) | Marine microbial communities from water near the shore, Antarctic Ocean - #284 | ecosystem: Environmental > Aquatic > Marine > Unclassified | place: Southern Ocean | collected 2014-10-01 | reverse complement strand
AACAATAGCAGTGGAAATTTACTACCACTGCACGAATGCCGATGATGAAATTCTAGATTTTATTATCAACCGATTAGCCCATGTGTGTGTTCATCTACGGAGGTGATATGCCGGGGCATAATTTCACTCCTCTTAGCGGCCGAATGGAGAGGTTTTCAGTCGATTCAGAATTACTTCAAAATCGCCTCGGAGATCCTACTCTCAGAGAGATTTTGGTACATATCCCGCAACAAGCGGAATCGGCAATGAACAACGGGGAATTGATCCCCGTCATCATTTATCTTGCACCATTTACATCCTCTGGACCACAACGCGCCGGATGGAAGGCTTTTGCTGAAACACTGCCACAGCGCCATGAAAGACTTATTTCTGAAGGCAAAATGAAGCCAACTATTCTTGTATTCCCTGACACATTTACCAGCCTTGGTGGCAATCAATTTGTTGATTCTCCGATAATGGGTAAGTGGTCAAGTTGGCTATCTCAATGTTTGAAACCTGAAATCTCTAAACGTTATTCTACCAATGGTAAATTTGCCTTGGTCGGCAAGTCATCCGGTGGCTATGGGGCATTGTATAATGCCATGACGCAACCCAATGTTTGGTCTGCTATCGCCAGTCATTCTGGAGATGTAGGTTTTGACCTAATGTACAAGCCTACTTTTGCTGAAACAATTACTCATCTCGCGAGACATGGAAGTGCTGCCAAATATGTAGAAAGTGTTGTTCAAGCCTCGTCTTTATCCGGTGCTGATTTCCACTCCCTGATGATGTGCGCACTCGCAGCATCTTATGACCCAAGACCAGTAACTTCAGACAACCCTCTCGGTATTACCTTACCCGTATCATTTGACAAATGTCTAATCGATGAACAGTCTTGGAATAATTGGTTGAAGTTTGACCCATTAACACTAGTTGAAAATGCTTCACAAAATTTACAGGGCCTAAGTGCGTTATACATCGACTGTGGAAATCGAGACCAATATCACATCCAATATGGTTCTCGTAGTTTGGTTGGACGGCTAACCGATCTCGGAATTACCCATCAATGGCAAGAATTTGTTGGCACACATTCCTCTATTGATTATCGCTTAGATACCTCACTCCCTCTACTTTCAAAAGCATTATATCAAGAAAATTAGAGTAATTCATCAAGCGCATGGTTCTTCAAACCCCTTGCTTTGGAATGGTTATGGACGAGCCAATGGACTATGCTAGCGCAGGTGTCGATATTGACCTTGAAGGTTCAGCAGTCGCCTCTTTAATCGGTGCATTGGGCAAGTCTGTTCGCAAAGCGGGAACACCTGGAGCACCAGTTGACTTACCCGGAGGTTTCGGGGGACTAATCGAGTTTGGAGATAATCTTCTTGCTTTGGCTACCGATGGTGTCGGTAGCAAATTACAAATTGCTAGCGCATTAAATCAATGGGCTGGAGTGGGCATTGATTGCATGGCCATGAACGTCAATGACCTACTCTGTGTAGGCGCTGAACCAATCGCTTTTGTCGACTATGTCGCTGTACCAAAACCTGACCCAGAAATCCACGCTGCTTTAGGAGCATCTTTGGCTGAGGCTTGTCGTTTAGCAAGAGTAACTCTCGCTGGTGGAGAAACTGCATCACTACCTGGAATCGTTACTGAATTAGATATGTCTGGAACTGCCCTCGGATGGCTACCAAAGGGTGAAGCGATTACTGGAGAACATTTGCAAGAAGGCGATGTATTGATCGGATTGCCTTCTTCAGGAATCCATTCTAATGGATACTCATTGGTAAGAAGAGTATTGGAGCACGGTGGAGTGTCATATACCGATGATGCACCATTTGATACCAATGTGTTAGGGCGAGAAGTATTGCGCTTTGCAGGAGTGCAGGATGCACCTATTAGTGTCGGAGAACTTTTGCTTAATCCTACTCGAATCTATTGCGACCCAGTAATAGATTTACTAAATGGTGCAAGAGGAGATGAACAATTTTCACTTAGTGACATCAGAGCGATTTGCCATGTCACAGGTGGAGGTTTATCCAACCTATTACGATTGCATGACTCGCTAGGATGGCATATTTCATCCCCACTAACCCCACACCCTGAATTCACTTGGTTGCAACAACTAGGCGCTGTTGAAACAAGAGAGATGTATAGGACATTCAACATGGGCACAGGAATGATTATTGCTGTTTCCCCTCAACATGCTGAAACTATCTGTGAGTGGTTATCTTCACGCATGCAAGGAACTGCTATCATCGGCACTGTTGTCGACAATGGACACAAGGTAACACATGCGTTACCAGGTGTTGAGTTCTCGCATTATTGAAGAACGGTAATTTACCATTCATTCCAATGCTGTCTCAGTGATATCAACTGATTCTCAATCGAGCTTTTCGGTATCGTTGCTTTCCTCAGATTCCTCTTCAGCAAGCATTAATTTAACACCGTTAGCGATACATAATAAAGCACCAATATAGAACAATACCGTTAGGTAATCAACTGGGTGATCAAAGTTTGTCCAATACGCTAATGAATCTTGATTGGTAACAATTTTACTTTCCATATCAGCTGCATCTGCAGTACCTATCGATGATGATGACTTGATTGTGAAAACCTTAATCAAATCAGACATTTCTGGAGCTGTCGTCATATTTGTATTTTGACGGGTGTCCAAGTAGAATGTTGTTGTAGATTCGCCAGCGATAATCAATCCTGATAATTGCTCACTCTTTAGGGTGATTTCACTGCCTAAGAAAATCGGCAGAGCGCTTGGAACTGCATCTAGCAAAGTGAATGTTTTCAAGTTCTTTGCTTGAATCGAACGTGATGTTGCTTCAACTGATGCAGTACAGATGTCAACTGGAATACCTTCAACGGTTCCTGTTGTGTCACAGGTAACAGGAACTACTGCATATCCTGATACATCGACCTTATCATCAGTTCCTGTAAGGAATCCGCCTGTTGCACCATCTAGGTATTCAACTCCGATCAATCCAAAGGTTGCTGTAGCCATTCTGGTGTTATGCCAGGCCAATTCATTGGAACCATCTTCTAATACAGATTCTCCTTTGTCACATCCTGCAATTTCTCCAGTACAAACTGTGTATGATGTTCCATCACCATTGAGAACTCCATCTGAACCATAGTATGTTTCATTGGTATCGAGAGAAGCCCATCCAACAGTCATGTCCATTGGGTTTCCTGAAGCAAGGTAGGCACTAACTGGGTCGTGCCATCCGAATAACCAAGAACTAACAGGTTGAATCAAATACTGTGTAGTTCCGAATGTACTCATCAAATATCCTGGTACGAAAGATTCTGGTGTGTCGCCATATATTGGTCCCATCATCAAAGCGCGAACTGCGGAAGCAGCGTTTACATCAATTCCATACAAAGCCGAAATAGTTGAAGCATTCCAAGTCATTTGTGCACCTGGTTGCATTGTAGTGAAATCAATTGGAGGTGTTTTTCCTGATAGTTCACCGAATAGGAATATTGTTGCTCCTGCCTGAGTTGTCAGACCAAGAGGTCCATAGAGAAGGTTACCGGATTGTGCAGCGGTTAAATCGATTGCCGGAGCGCCAAGAGATGCACCGAGAACTCCCCATGCACCGCCTAAGTTCAGGCTGTTGGTGAGGTATCCACCATTGATTGGGTCTGCTGCTCCAAAGGTAGTATTGACGAAGAGTGATGCTGTCATAACGCCTGCTCCTCCTTTCAGAACCATAGGCAAACTACTAACATCGGTTAGCCAAGCACCAGCCCACATTGCAATAGCTCCATATTGAGTAGCATCAAGACCAAATGCGGTCATTGCTGAAACTGCATCCATTTGCATGAAACTTGCAAGTCCGAATGCAGTTTGATCTGCATTGCTAGCAAGAAGACCAGTTGGAGTATCTGTGCCTTGTCCTGCGAAGAGTAAATTCATTGCAACCATGTTGTCAATGGTAATTCCCATATTAGCAAATCTTGCTGAAGCATTTACTGAGGTTGTAGGTGTAGCAAACCAAGTTGCATCGCCACCACCATTGGTTAGGAAAGTTCCGCCAACACCGTAGCAAACTGCATAGTCTCTTGCGATTGTGGTTTCAAGGTCAGGCATTGTTTCATTGGCCATTGCCATATATCCCCAAATGGTTGCACGTTGCATGGTTCCGATATTAGCAAATCCATTAGCTGCATCTGCCATTATTGTAGCAGAGTCTGCGGTAGGATGTGCTTTACAATGTCCTGCCATTAACAATACACCAAGTCCTGTAGTCAATGCCGCAGAATCACCAGTTGGCATCATTGCTGAGTTCATAGCCATAGTCATCGACATATCTGAGAAATTTGCCGATTGTCCACCCATAGCTTGTGAATAAGTGATTGTTTCGCCCATACCCGACATATTATTATATCCTGAACCATTGATTGCTGCGAAATAAGCATCAAATGCAGTAAACCATCCATTTGCTAAAGCATCTGGTGCCATTGCGTCTGCAATTGCTTGGTCTACCCCCGAAGCATTAATTTGTGCCGATGTTCCAGCAAGTTGTGCTGAAATAGTGGTTGCTGTAGCAGTACCTGCTTGCATGTTTTCCAAATCATTGCCCATCATACCGGCTGAGAATGCGACTTTAGTTAAGTCCATAATTCCATTAATTGCCAATCCTGTTGCACCGATCACCTGTGGTTGGAAACCAATATTTATTTGAGTTACAGGAGTATCACAAGGCATTACACTTTCTGCAGCGCATTTGTGTGACTTGACTTGAGTATAGGTCATGGTGCCATTTGCTGCATCATAGCCAGTAAGTGTCCTAGTTGCTGTAATATCATAAGTAAATGGACCAACTTCTGTATAAGCCGGTTCTGAACCATTGGCCATCATATCGTCAAGATTGGTTATTGTCCAAGCGGAATAATCTCGCTGGGAAGTAGAAACGGCCCAATCGGCCTTTGCCTCTGTACAATCATCGTTTGCACATGCTGTATCTTTTGTGTAGGTGGCAAATGTTTCGTCTACTGCATCTTGGACTCCACCAGTGGCTAGTGGGGCGAAAACTGCAATATTTAGAATGAGAAACATTAGGCCGGCTGCAAGCATTGTCTTATCAGATCTTAGAAGTGACATGGTTGAAGGTGGCTACAATGCCGTATAGTCGTTGCTCTAAATGAATCAATGATTTAGCAGGTCTTTCTACTAATGACAGGAGCGGTTTTGTCAAAAACAAAGAAAGTCAGGGCTGGCTATGTCGGGCGATGCTACGGGAATGGCGACTCCCGAAGGTTGGCCTGGTCAATTGTGGCTCGAAGGGCGAACAATAATTCATCTCAAACAACAACAGGAACGTCCAACACACATGCCAAGAGGTCCTGCTAAGAACACTGGTCAAGGTTTTTTGAACCCTGCTATGGCTCCAGCTCGTACTCGCTCGGTCCTTCTTTTAGCAGATGCTTTAGAGAATGATTGGTTGGTGGCTGGAGAAAAACCAATTCGAGTATTAGACGCTCTTTGTGCTACAGGAGTGCGAGTTCGTCGCTGGCGCAATGAAATACCTGCCAATCTTCAACAACGGTTGAGGATTAGTGCAAATGATTTGGATGAGTTCGCATTAAATTGGACCCGAATATCCCACATAACCCATCCCCCCGAAGTAATAGTCGAACAAGAATTTGAAGATGATAGGCATAACAGGATTCCAAGTGGAGAAATAATCAACGGAATACATATTCAGCAATTAGATGCGCGTAAGGCGATGATGGAATCTGCTTTCCAATGGGTTGATTTGGACCCTTTCGGCTCTCCAGTGAGTTTCCTTGACTCCGCTCTTCAATGCTTATCTCGCAGCGGTGTTCTTGAGGTTACAGCCACAGATACTGCTGCATTAACCGGTTCATCCCCTTCTAGTATGGCGCGAAGATATGGTGCTAAAGGACTGGTTGATATCTATGCTCATGATGATGCTGTGAGAATTTTACTCGGTTTAATCGCTACTTCTGCAGCGCGTCTCGACAAAAAGATAAAGCCAATTTTAGCATTATTTGATGGACATCATGTGCGTGTTTCTGTTCAATTAAAAACAAGTAAAGAAGGCGCCAGTGAAATCACACAAAACATGGGCTGGAGAGTGCGTGGTGAAGATGTGCCATACCGATTTGTCACTCATCCAAATACAGACCAATTGGAAAATGCAAGCGGCCCTATGTGGATAGGTCCATTGTGGGATGCTGAAATCGCAGGAAGAATAACCGAGCAGAGGGCTATTGAAATGTGCAGCCCATCTGAGGCTCAATTACAACAAATGCGTGCAAGTGGATTGGTCTGGGATGATGAAGATATTGAATATTCACAGCGTGAACTTCGCAGAAGTGTGCGCTATATTGCTGATGCTGCAGATTTAATGTCAAGGGAGCATCTATTGATAAATCTTGACTCTTTACCAAAATGGGCTGGAACTGGAGGCGCTCCTAAGATGGAGAAAATTATAGCCGCTTTACAACAACTCAACTTTGCTGCTGCAAGGTTACCTGATTTGGAACCTGTTTTCGTTACCGACGCCGCATTTACAGATGTAATAAAAATTGTACAACAACTGTGGACGCCGAATGCTTGACTCAGTTGAAAGAAGGATCTCTTGTATCTCCATTCTTTGAAGGAGGGTGGTATCCTTGCTCATCAGATTCTCCTTTACCAGTTTGACCTGGTCCCGGAATCATTGACATGGAATTTTCAAACGTTTCTCTAACGCTTTCTTCGACCGCTCTAGCGTTTTCTAACAATTCTGTTAGCGGAATATCTAGACCTGTTAAATCACTAACTGCCTCAACTGCAAGAGCAGCGGCTCTTGCATCTGGATACATTGGAGATGCTTCTGCTAATAATGCGGTAACATCAATTCCTAATCGGTCACCTTCGCCCAATAAAAATCCTGTAATGCCTGCAACAACTCCTTGTTGAATTGGTTCAATTCCTGCCACCCGCAATCTTTCTCTTGCTGCTTCGGATGAACCGACTCCAAATAATTGACCCGAAGTTATTTCTTTGTCTGGCCGTGTTAGCCCATCAATAATAATTAATTTATCAAACCCACCACGGGTAAACCATTCAATAACAGTACTAGCAAACATGATGTCCTTTTCATTCTTGAATTGTATCTCAGAAGTAAAAACTCCTACAGATTGACCTTGGTATACTCTTACTGGGTGTTTCGGGATTTCATTATGAATCAATGCTACTGCTGGGAAATCAGCGTGCATAACCGTTCCTAATTGTTTTAATTTTAGACTTGAAATAATGTGACTTGTTGCTATCACGCCAACCATTCCAGCAGTTGTAAATCCGCAGATTGCCACCCCACCAGTACGTGGGTCTGCGCCATCGTGGAGGACGAGAGAGTATGCCGGCATTCCACTATCCATACTCTCCACCTCAAACAGCCGTCGTACCTCTTGGCCAAAAGTTCTGCGTCAGTCTTGCCACTCAGCCCAGTCTTGCCAACCTTGCTCGCGATACCACCAAACTCCAACTTCATCTTCGTACCATTCTGTACCATTTTCATCAACGGTGATTCCGTCTTCGGATTGTTCAGTAGGTTCTATTTGCTCTGTTTCAACTACTTCAGACTGGTATTCAGAGCCGCCATCTACTTCATCAAATAATTGTGAAGAAGGTCCTGCTGGTGCATCTTCTTCGATAATTGCCCCTTCTGCTTTCAACTCGTCAAGAGTTTTGCTTGTCTCCGCGACAACGAAATTGGATTGTGGTCTAGTAGCCGGGGTTGTTTCCTCTTCAACCCAGTCTTCATCTTCGAAATCAAAGTCTTTATTTTTCGGCCTAAGAACTACAATTGCAGCAATTATAGTAGCAATGACGGCAAATGCCCCGATTCCGATGAATAAGGTAGTATTACTCTTGGTCGCAGTTGGAGTCGTGTTGTTAGTACCTACAGCGGGGTCATCTATTATTTCAGATTCCAAATTCCAGTTGAATTCGCCACTATTAGTAATCTCTAAACTCCATTCAGTGGCAGTTGATGTGATTGTCCAAGGCACTCCCATATTTCCAGCAAAGAGGCCAGTAGAAGGACCATTTCTAGTAATTGAGAAGGTCATCGGAGTAGATTCATTCGCCGTAATTATATAGGTATAATTTGAACTAGTAAACTCGATAGCAACTTGATCTCCTAGAAGAATTTCTACACTTACTTCGAAAGGATTAGGATTAGATAATGTGCACTCCAATGAAGTATCGGTAGCATTTAGTTGCCACACATAATTCTGCAGTGGACAGGTTAGAGTGACCGAATTAATCGTTGTAGGTTGCCAAGTATCTGTATTGTTTTGCGTCTCATTTCCTGTTTCATTAGTTACGACAGTATCGTCAACCCAAGCTAAGAAGGAGATAGTGAAATTATCGTTATCATTATCTAGCCAAGAAAATGTGTTCAGTGACCAAACCCTCAATACTGTGTTTTCCACTGAAAAACCACTAATTTCTATTTCCCCGCCCATAACCTCTTCAGTTCCAGATGAAGTCAAATCTCCTTCTGCTGTGCTAATTTCCCAAGAATATTGGACTCCTTCTAGCAAAAACTGTTGTTCTATGGTTGGCGAGTTAACTGTAATTGTTGTTGAAAATGAATTATTCTCATCTAATTGAATAGTACTATCTGCTGCGACAATTGAATGTAATTTTGCACTAATGGTCTGAGTTATTGTTGAATTGTTGATAGGTTGAAGGAAAATATTGTCGTTGGACCCTTCATAGCCTGCACTGAATTCAACATCGCCAACCATGCCGAACATGACATTAGATAATTCACTTAATTTGGATACCGAAATCGCCTGCCAATTTCCATTTACATCTGTAGTCCCTGTGAAATTTTGTGTGAACATAGGATGTTCCATCTTGAACCATAATTGCTCACCCTCTATTGGTTGTCCATCGCCCATCAGGTTCAAATTAACATCCAATGGGCCTGTTGCTTCAAGATGTATTTGTTGTTGATGAGCACTAGTAGAAATATTCCATGTTAGATCTGCTGGACGAATGGTGTCATTTCTAGTATAGACTGGCCCAAATGACTGTATTGCGTCAGTTGTATTACCAAGCGAATCATATCCAATAACTGAAACCCAATATGCAGTGCCATCTACCAATTGTAAATCCAATGCACAGCAACTTACTGTTGCGTTTAAAATATCGGGGGTTGTAGTTCCTGAATAGGATGCAAGGGTAACGGTAGAGGAAATATTGGATACATTCATTGTGTTGATATAAATTTTGTATTCTGTTATTGTATCGTCGCCAGCAAGCCATGTAATATCCAAAGAACCGCCTCCGTCATTTGCTGTATCTTGGGCCGTTACTCCAGTGATTGCTGAAGGTGGAGATGGGTAAGGTATTGTCACTGAAAGAATTGCTGAGAGATTACTAGTGATTCCATAGGTATGTAAAGAGCGAATTGCGTAATCATAAGTCTCACCAAATGTAATGGAAGAATCTATTGTTAGATTCGTTTGAGTACTTGAAAAGACTGTGTTAAGGTCAATTGGGTTTCCACTAGTGACTCTAAATATTTCAAAATTTATTAAATCAAGTCCGAAATCCATGTGGTCTTGCCATTCGATAATTACCGATTCTGAAGTTAATTGGTCGAGAACCAAAATTGGCGTTGGCGGCAATGCTAAATTGGGTGCACCATCTTGGTATTCTGCTGTAAGACTTTTTATTGTGAAATTGCCTGCTAGGGTTGAATTGAATGCCAATGGTACATTGATTATTCCCACCCCTCCTGTTTGTCTTTGATTGAGTATATTTGTTAGATTCCCAGAAGAGTGGGGGTTTGTATCAACTCTGAAATCGAAATCATAGCCAAAGTCTAGTTGTGAAAGATTGAAATTACCAATACTATTTGCAGTGAAATTAAAGGTATATTGTGACATTGAGATCCCGTATCCATCGGTAGCATACCCTCCTGCACCCATCTGCGGAGATAGGATCTGGTACATTTCGCCAAACTCATCTACAATTACTAGTGGTGGTTGTCCTAAAACACCGTCTCCAGCATAACCAGTAGCATTTAATTCACTGATTCCGTCTTTATTCATATCCACTTCAATAGTGTGCCATGCGGAGATGTATAACCCTGTGAGATTGCCTTCGCCTGCAATAATGATTTGTTCGTCAAGACCATCCCCATCCATATCTCCTAAGATAATATCCAGCGGAATTGACCACGGATACGCACTTGGATGTGAAGCCTGATTGTTTATTCTCCACCCTCTGTTATTCCCGCTATTGTGATAGTAAACATCTTTGAAGTTGATTTGTCCTTCTACGGTACTATGATTACCATCTGAAAGTCCTGGAGATAGGAGCATTATTGAGTTATTTCCATCGCCATCATGGTCTCCAATCGTAGCATTAACCAAATTTACAGTGGTATAGCCGGTATCGGTTTCCCAGCTGATTCCACCATATTTTGTCACTGCTGAGCCACCTTGGGGTCTTTCCGAGATGAAATCCATGTCGCCATCATTGTCAATATCCCCAGTAATAATATTCAGTCCCAACCCATCAAAAGTGTTAGTTGTCACGTATGGAGCGGCTGCCACCCATATAACCTCAGTCCCGTAGCCTGTAATATCGACTACTACTGCAGAAATATTCCCCCCCATTCTAACGCTACCTACGAACATTTGTGATAGGTTTGCTGCGGTTGTAACACCATCGCCATATACTGTGGCTGTTAAATTATTGTTAAATGAATTCGTTTTGTTGGAGTATTTGCGTATGGAAATTTCGCCGCTTGGGTGGATAGAAATTAGGTCTGCAAAGCCATCGGTTGTGAAATCTGCAAAGCCTGCATCTCTAGCACCTCCAAGTAATTTAATTTCTAATTTCGGGCCTGGTATTCCAGTTGATGCATTTGTCACATGGATACAGGCCAAATCATCGGTTAGCGAAAATGTTGCAACATCATCTAATCCATCATTATTCAGATCTGCGGCGTTAGAATATGTTGCATTCTCACACGTAGCAATCCAAGTGGTATTTGTCAAACCATTGGTTGCATTCCACGATACTAAGGAGATCGCTGTGCCGACTCCAGTCGTATTATTGGATTGGGAAAGAATTGCTACATCTGCAGTTGAATCATTGTTGAAGTCGCCGATGATCATGTCACCGATTTGCCCTATTGGCAACATTCCTCCACCGATTTGGGGTGAATATGCCATATTCAAATCCGCTGTCGACAATGCTGCTGCATGTGGTAGTAGAATTGGTTCAGAGGTATGCCAATTTGCTGAAACGGTAGTTGGTCCGAAAGGTGACCTAGTGGTTGGCACCTGTTTGTATGTTGATGAGTCGTTGAATGTGTTTTGATGGGCCAAATTACCATAACCTGTGCCAGTGAAAGCCCATTCATAACTGCCATCTTGGTCAACATCTAGCCAAACACTACCAGGGCTTGTTTCACCCGCCTCAGCTTGAACTAGGAAAGATGCGCTGTCGAAGGTTACATTACGTGGGATTTCAATAACAGATGTATTGTCTATTGCCGAGCCTTGCAAAGCGATATCAATATTAGAAAAACCGCCAGCAAAGGTGTTTAGGGAGCCTGCACGACCATTCGCAGATACCAAAACCGATGACCAGGAATTTAGAACCAATAATGCAATGAAAAGAAAAACCGCCACTCGCTTATGTCGTTGCATAGTATCCACCCTATACGCTGAGGAATAGTTCCCCTTGAAGTTACTTACGCATAAAAACCTCAATGTAAATGGGATTGGAACGATTATTTGTTGTGCTCATAGCATCAATTCGGCAAAATGTTATTATTATTGTGCAAAAAATTTCATTCCAAAACTACTGTTTCTTGTTTAAGTTGCAATTATCACTTCTCTAAAGGGTTATCAAGGCGCTAATATACGCTCATTATGAGGAGAGAGCATGGCTGGTTCAAATCGAGTGTCTATTACCGCTGGTGATATTGAAATAG
>Ga0308019_10001960_pt1 | contig 11988 bp, 9 predicted proteins | sample Neamet284_FD_203135 | JGI IMG/M metagenome (GOLD analysis project Ga0308019, IMG submission 203135) | Marine microbial communities from water near the shore, Antarctic Ocean - #284 | ecosystem: Environmental > Aquatic > Marine > Unclassified | place: Southern Ocean | collected 2014-10-01 | reverse complement strand
ATCCTGAAATTATAGGATTTTCAATTCTCGCACCATATCCCGGAACCGCATATTGGAAGAAAGAATATGATGAAATGGATTGGTCTGAAGTTGATGAATTTTCAAACACTCATTGGAGTTCAAACTATCTTTCTAACTTAGAATTAAGAACAGAACAGGCAAGATTGATTGAAAAGTTTTCTAATAAATTAGCTCCTATTATGAGAAAAAAACAAAAGTTAGGCATCGGTGGTTCTAGAACTCTTGATTCATTGATGGGAGCTATGAATACATAACTAAATTTATATTTTGAATTTATTCTCATGATGTTGTTATTTTGATTCAAAGATTTGGAAAAGAAGAAATTAATGCGGTTACAAATATAATAAAAAATTCTTCCTTTCTTTCAGGTTATACTAATAAATATTTGGGTGGAGAAGAAATTCAAAAATTTGAAAATGAATTCGCAAAATTTCATGGTTGTAAATATGGTGTTTCCGTAAATTCTGGAACAACTGCTTTATTTGTTGCTCAAAAAGCTGCTGGCGTAAAACCTAAAGATAAAGTTGCTGTTCCATGCATTACTTTTACTGCTACAACATCACAAGTACTAGCATGTAATGCATTTCCACAATTCATTGATGTTGATCAAGATTCATACTGTATGAAATATGATTCTAAATCTCCTAAAGTTAATTATGCTATTCCTGTACACTTGTTAGGTCATCCTTGTAATCCTAATATGATAAAAGAAATGAAAGAAAATAAAATATTTGTTATTGAAGATTGTGCACAAGCAATGGGCGCAAAATTCAAAAGTAAAACTATTGGTTCAATGGGCGATTGTGGAATTTTTAGCTTTCAAGAAACTAAACATATTACAACACTTGGTGAAGGAGGAATGATTATTTCAAATAATGAAGAATTTGTTGAAAAATGTAGAAATATTAGAAATCATGGTGAATATTACAAAGATGATTTGGATATAGGTTATAATTTCCGTATGACTGAAGCTCAAGCCGCATTTGGACGAATTCAATTAAAAAAGTTACCAAAAATCTTGAAAACTTTCAGAGATAATGCCAATTTTATTTTTAAAAAATTACCTGAATCTATAATTCCTCCTAAAATTTCACCCGGAGTGGATCATTCTTTTTTAATTTTAGGATGTAAATATGATGAATCAAAAACTGGTATGAGTCGAACTACTTTTCTTGAGAAATTAACTAAAAAACGAATAAAAATATTGGAGAACGAATCTAAATCTGATATTAAAGGAATTAATTTTAGACCTGGTAAAATTATTGGTGCTGGATATAAAACAGTCCAATATGAAATTCCGTTATATAAAAAATTTACACCAAAGCAAAAATGTTTAGTTGGAGAAAATTTTGTTAAAAATAGTATTTTTATTGATATTCATCGATGGCGTACAAGAAATGAAATTATTGAAGAATTATCTTTGATCAATAAAATTTTATAATAAATATTTTTTACATTTCATTTATATCCACTAAAAAATAATTTATTCGTGTGCGAGAGGTTTTAATTACTGGTGGAGCCGGTTATCTCGGTTCACATTTATTGGAATTATTATTGGAACGAAATTATAAAGTTCGTATCTTAGATGATCTTTCATTTGGCAATAATGCTTTAAAAATTCTTCAAAAAAAATATAAGTTTGATCTAATTAAAGGTGATATACGTGATTTGGGTGTTGTTCTTAAATCCATGGAAGGTTGTGATGCTGTAGTCCATTTAGCAGGAATTGTTGGAGATCCTGCTTCTAAAATTGATCCAATACAATCTACTGAAACTAATTATTTATCTACAAAATTAGTGGCTGATGCAGCTAGTTATTTTCAGATTAAACAATTTTTATTTGCTTCAACTTGTAGTGTGTATGGTGCAAGTAATAATACATTATTAAATGAAAATTCAAAACTAAATCCAGTTTCTCTTTATGCTGAAACTAAATTAAAATCTGAAAATATTTTGAAAAAAAATCATAAACATTTGTCCCCTACTATTTTAAGAGCTGGTACTCTTTTTGGTTATTCAAATAGAATGAGATTTGATTTAGTGGTAAATTTCTTTACAGCCCAAGCTATGTCCAAACACCAAATTTCTATTGAAGGTGGTAATCAATGGAGGCCATTTGTTCATGTACGTGATGCAGCTAATGCTTATCTTTTAGCATTAGAAAAAAAACCATCTGCATCTCAAGGAATTTTTAATTTAGGTTCTAATGATTTGAATCATACAATTTCAGAAATCGGTACAATAGTACAAAAATTAATTCCAGATGTAAAACTTAAAACTAGTAAAATTATTGATCAAAGAAATTACCGTGTTTCTTTTCAAAAAATTAAAAAATCCTTTGGATTTGAATCCAACCTTTCTATTTCAGATGGCATTTCTGAAATAATAAATGTCATAAAATCTGGAAAAATTAAATCGTGGACAAATCCTATATATTATAACAATAAATTTCCCCTCGTAGGAAAAAATAAACATAGTAAATATTACTGGCAATAAGAAAACTAACTATATTTTTTTTAATATTTGATGAGACAAAAATCAACATTCAATGATAATGTTTATACTGTTTTACTATAATCTAAAAATAGAATTTGTCTAATTATATTTTAGGAATTAATGCAACTGGAGATCAAATGTCTTCATGTATTTTTAGGGATGGAATTATTTTAGCTGCATGTGCCGAAGAAAGATTTTCAAGAATTAAAAGGGATCCATCATTTCCACATCGTGCTATAGAGTTTTGTTTAAATGAAGCTGGAATAAAATTTTCACAATTAAATTCAATTTCTGTTGGGTGGAATCCTGCATTCTATATGGAAAAAAAAAATAATATTGTATTAAAGGCATTAAAAGATAAAGGTATGATTATTTATCATGTCCTAAATGAATTAGGCAGTGCAGAATACACTGATTCACTATCGCATATAGATCAAAATTTATTTTTTAAGGATGGTTCAATAATTCCAATAGAATTTACGGATCATCATCTAGCACATGCATCTTATGCTTTTCATAATTCCGGATATGAATCAGCATTAACCGTAGTTTTAGATGGATTTGGTGAAATCCATACAGGGGGAATTTTTAAAATGAATAATCAAGAATCTAAAATAATTGCTAATTCAAAATTCCCTCATTCTATTGGATTATTTTATTCTGCCATAACACAATATCTTGGATTTAGACCCAATTCTGATGAATGGAAAATCATGGCTCTTGCTTCAATGGGTAATTCACAAAATTATAAAGATGATTTTTCTAAAATGATTAAAGTTGGAAAAGATAGCTTTAATGGATTTTTAGAATTAGATCTTAATTATTTTGACTTTTATAATTTTTTCACAACTGGATATACTTCTGATAAATTTCATTTAAAATATGGTGATCCTAGAAAATCTAATGAACCTTTAGAGCAAAAACATAAAGATATTGCTAAAGCACTTCAAGAAGTTGTAGAGGAGAAAGTTATTAAATTATTATCTAATCTTAATTCACAATTTCCTTTAGAAAAAAATCTTTGTTTATCTGGTGGTTTTTTTATGAATTCTGCATTAAATGGAAAAATAAGAGATCTTACTTTATTTAATGATCCATTTATTGGTCCCACTCCTGATGATACGGGTATAGCATTAGGTTCTGTAATTTCTACTCTCAGAAAAAATAATTTAGCAAAAAATATCAAACAAATTCATAATTCCTATGGACCAAAATTTACTAATGATGAAATTATTGATGAATTAAAAATATCAAAAATTAATTTTGAAATATTGCCTAATGTTGAAGAAGATGCCTCAAAATATTTAGCAGAAGGTAAAATCATAGGATGGTTTCAAGGAAGATCTGAATTAGGACAAAGGGCATTAGGAAATAGAAGTATCTTAGCTTCACCTACATTAGATTCAATGAAGGATACAATAAACAAATTTATTAAATTTAGAGAAGAATTTAGACCATTTGCACCTGCCATCCTAGATGAAAAAAAAACAGAATACTTTGATATGCAATCAAATGATGAAGTTTTTTTCATGGAAAAAGTATTCCCTTTTTTAGAAAAAGTAAAAAATCTAGTTCCAGCTGTTGTACATTATGATGGAACAGGTAGAGTTCAAACAGTTACTGAAAATTCTAATTTACTATTTTATAAATTAATTAAAGAATTTTTTAAGATTACAGGTATTCCAATTCTTCTTAATACTTCGTTTAATACAAATAATGTTCCAATTGTTAATTCTCCTAGGGATGCAATTGATATTTTTTATCGTTGCGGAATTGATATTTTATATATGAATAATATTAAAATTAATAAATAATTCTCTTAAGAAATTATTAAGATATGGAAAAAAAAATTAAAGTTGCATTTATCTACAAAAAAAATTATCCTCTAATTAATGGTCAGTTTTGGTCTACCATTCATTATAATTTTTTTATGAAAGCATTAAAACGAAATTCTAGAATTGATGTAACTTATTTTCCATGTGATGAACAATTTGATATTACAAAATATGGGGACCTTTTTGATGTAATACTTTTATTAATAAATGACTCTGAATCCACGCCTAATATTATAGGAATTGATAAAATTAGAATTCCTGTAATTTCTGGAGTTGGTGATGTACAGGAAAATATCCCAAGAGATCTATTTCACAAAAAATGGAAAATAAATGCATATTTTTCACATATACAAAAAAATATTTTTTATAAATATTATCCAAAAGATTTTTTATTTAAAGAAATATTTTATGGTTTAGAGCCTGATCTCCATACAAACATAGTTCCATTTGAACAACGAATAAAAAATAAAATTTTATGCTCAGGTGCAATAGGGAATTCAAAATTTTTTTCAAGAATACTTAATTCTATCCGAAATCCAAAAGAAAATGCCTTAGTTCATTATAAATTAAGAACACTATGTACTAAATTATCTTTTGTTGATTATACATATTCATTACAGCATGAATATGTGCGCGATAAATACACGCTTCTTTTACAAAAATACGGGGCATCTATAGCTGCATCTACTTTTCAACACGTATCAAAATATATTGAAATGCCTGCATCTGGATGTTTAACTTTTATGGAAATAAATAAAATGAATAAACTAGAAATTTTAGGATTTAAGAATTATGAATCTGCAATTTTTATAAATGAGGATAACTATAAAGAAAAATTTCAAGAATATCTAGATGATTCTGATAACCCAAAATGGCAAATGATAGCAAACAATGGTAGAGAACATGCATTAACTAATTTTAACAATGATAAAGCTGTTAATGATCTAGTGAATTTAATGGAAGAATTAATCATTAATAATATTTTTTAATTTTTTTCATTAATTATTTTTTAATAAAATGTATCAATAAATGACTGCCATAATTTTCAAATGATTCTATAAAATTTATTTTTTCTTTATTTAGTAAACTTTCTGCTTTTAAAGATATTTGATTGATAATTGCATTTGAATCTGGTTCATTTGGATAAACAATAGATGGATGAATTACTCTTGAAAGAAAGAAAAACATGCCTAATCTACTGATTTGTTTAATTTTAAATAGTTTTAAAATTTTGGGCAAAACATATTTTTCATTTATTGGTAAATTGTGCCAAGGCGCTCTAATTTTTTTTAATCCAAAAATTTTTCTTAAGGAATTAAGTTTTCTAAGACCTTCTTCAGAACCTTCAGCAATAATAAATGAACCATTTTTTTTCAATTTACTATGAATTATTTTAATTAATTCTACTTGTTTTTTTGAAGATGTTTGATTTACTAAACATCTACATGAAATTATTATGTCAAATGAATCCAATTCATCTACCATTTTTGCATCTAATAGACTAAATGAAATTTTATTTTGAATATTTTTCTTTTGTTTTAATAAGTATGTTTTACATTCTTTGATCATATTTTCTGAATAATCAACTCCTACTGTTTTTCCCTTTACAAATTTAGAGAACCTAATTGTCCTTTGACCATTACCACATCCAATATCTAATAATGTGATTGGTTTTTTAATTTTTAAAATTGATTCGATAAATTTATCTTCTAATTCTACTAAATATTTATCTGAATGTGCGCCCCTAGGACTGTCCTTAATTTTTTTTGCATATTCATTCCAAAAACCTATATTTGATTTTTGAGTAAATTTTTCCATATTTATGATGTGTTAAATATTGAGATAATTAAATATTGAGATAATTAAATATTGAGATAATTAAATATTGAGATAATTAAATTATTATCTAAAAATTAAATTATTAATTTATTTTGATGAAATCCGCCATTTAATATATCTAGAAATTCCTTCTTCTAGTTTAATTGAAGGTTTGTAACCTAAAATTTTTCTAGCATGTGATATATTTGCATTATGTCTCATCACATCCCCTTTTCTAGCTTTTTCAAATTTTAATCCACTTTTTAGTTTAATCCCCGTAATTTCTTCATGAATTTTTAGAGTTGCTTGTGCAATTTTTTTAATAGTTTCTTCTTTACCTTGACCAATATTGAAAGTTCCACCAATTGCATTCTTTGTTTGATCTGCCAACATTATTCCATTACAGGTATCTTCAACATATGTAAAATCTCTAGTTTGCATTCCAGTTCCTTGAATAATTGGAGGAAGTTTTTTTGATATTCTTTCATAAAATTTTGGTATGGCTGCAGAATACGTATCACTCCTCATATATTCTCCATAACTATTGAATGGTCTTACAATTACCATTTGTAATCCGTCTGATTTCTCAAAACCTCTAACATATAATTCAGAAGCAGCTTTTGAACCTGCATAGATTGTTGTTGGTAATAATACATGATCCTCTCTCATAGATTTTTTCATTGCAGTACCATAGGCTTCACTTGAAGAAACATGAATCATTTTACATTTTAATTCTGTACAAGCTTTTGCAACTAGATAAGTTCCATAATCATTGACTTTGACTACTAAATCTGGTTTATCAAATGACATGGCAAGTGGTTTTACTGCCAAATTAAATACAACATTTGCATTTTTACATACAGTTTTAAATTTATTAAAATTTAACACACTACCTCTAACAATCTTCACTCCTTTTGGAATATTTTTTTGTCCACTAGCGTTTGTAAAATCATCATATATTATTGTCTTGTAATTATTTTCTTCAAGTTTTTTTACTAATGATGAACCAATAAACCCTGCACCACCTGTAACTACAGCAACTCTTTTCATGACTATTATTTTTTTAAGTGAATTAAAATCTTTGTTAAATCCTATCTATGAATTTTTAATGATTTTTTCTATAGATTTACAAACATATTCTTGATCATTTACAGTAATCTCCTCATGCATTGGTAAAGAAAGTGAATTTTTGTACAAAAATTCTGAATTCTTTAGTTTTCCATCCTTCAAACATCTCTTAAATGCAGGAAGACCATGTAATGCATAAGTTCCAATTTGTGTTTCAACACGTTTTTCTGCTAATTTTGAAATAATTGTATCTCTAAGATTTGGTTTAGTAATTACACACACAAATGATTGATATGTATGCCTAGAATTTTTAGTTGATTTTTGAATTTCAATATGATCCATTTTTTCTATAATTTCTGAATAAATTTTTGCCATTGACCGTCTGTTTTTTATAATTTTTTCAATTTTCTTTAATTGTGTTACTCCTATTGCACTTTGTATATCTGAAATTTTATAATTAGTACCAATTCCAACAAATTTATTTTCTTTTTTTCCAAATGCTTTGAATGATCGAATTTTTTCAGTTAATGCTTTATCATTTGTTGTAATCATTCCGCCCTCCCCTGTTGTAATGATTTTTCTGGGATGAAAACTAAAACAACTCACGTTAGCTAGTGATCCTACAAAACTTGTACCCAATTTTGTTCCTAAACTTGTAGCTGCATCTTCCACTATGAACATTTTTTTCTTTAGATTGTAAAATTCTTTTTCTAGTGGATTCCCAAAAATTGATACTGGTTCAATTACTTCAATATTTTTAAAATTTGTTTCTTCTACAATACTTCTTGTAATATTCATTGTTTCTCTATCTACATCTGCTAATACTGGAATGCCACCTGCAAGAATTATTGCATCTATGCTAGCTGGAAATGTAAAATCAGAAACTAAAACTTTTTTGTCTTTAATATTAATTGATTCAAATACTGAATGTAATGCTGTTGTAGCTGAAGTTGTTGCAATAGCAAATTTAGATTTTACATATTTAGAAATTGACAATTCAAATTTTTTTGTTACTTCACCTTCTGTAAGAAATTTTGATTTGAAAACTTGTTTAATGGCATCAATTTCATTATTTCCTAATGAAGGTCTCATAAGATAAATTCTCTTTTTCATTATTTCTCTAAAAATTCATTATAAATAAAAATGCAATCATATTGTTTATTTATAAAAAGTCTATAATTATTAAATTTAAATATATACATTTTTAAAATTAATTTCTTATTAGAACCTAAAATAAATAAAATCCATTGGATCCCCATCATAAAATGAAATAATCATGAATACTGTAATTGTTAAAAATAATGTCCAATATTTTAAACTCAAATTTGATATTTTAGAATACAAATTTGGTTTAGAGTATAATATGAAATTTAGACTGATAAATAATGCCATTAAAAGAATGGGTAATTTATGACCTATCATAAATGAAAGTATTCCTTGAGTTTGAAAGTCAAAAAATATGTATTTTGACATTGAATATATTATGGCGTCTAAATCATTCACTCTAAATGGAATCCATGCAAGAAAAATAAAATATTGTGTAACTAAAATAGAAATTATTTTTCCAATTTTTGAATTAAAAAATTTATTATTTTTTAAATCTGGAAATTTATCTGAAAATAATTTATGAATAGTAAGATACAATCCATGTAATAATCCCCAAATTATAAAATTCCAAGATGCACCATGCCATAAACCTCCGAAAACCATAACTGTAATTAGATTTACATATGTTCTACTTTTTGATTTTCTGTTTCCCCCAAGTGGTATGTAAAAATAATCTCGTAACCAGCTTGATAATGAAATGTGCCATCTATTCCAAAAATCCGAAGGTGAAGTTGCAAAATATGGCTTGTTGAAATTTATCGGTAACTTGAATCCTAGGATTAATGCTGCACCTATTGCAATGTCTGTATATCCTGAGAAATCACCATAGATTTGAATACCAAATGCAATCGTTCCTAATATGATTGCATAAGATTCCATCCCTATTGGATTTGCAAAAATTTCATTTACTAGTGGAGCAATATTATCTGCAAAAAACATTTTTTTTACAAAACCAAAAGCCATCATCGTGATTCCTAATTTTGCATTTGTACTTTTGATTGTAATTAGTCGTAATTTTGTATTAGAATTTTCTATTTTCTCTCTAAGTTGAGGAAGAAAATCTTTTGCCCTAATAATTGGACCTGCTACAAGTTGTGGAAAAAATGATACAAACAGTGCAAATTCTAAAAATGATTTACTTGGTTTTAAAACTCCTCGATAAACATCTACAGTATAACTAATTGTTTGAAATGTATAAAATGAAATACCAATAGGTAATGCTAATTCAAGCAATGGAATTTCAGAAGCTAAATTAAAATAATTTCCTAATATATTAAATTGCATAATTGCAAAATCTGTATATTTAAAAAATCCTAATAACCCTAGATTCCCTGCAAGGCTAATGGCAAGTAATATTTTTTTCTTACCTTGATCTTTTGTTTTCCAAATTTGTTTTGCAATATAAAAATCTAAGACTGTTGAAAAAATCAGTAATGTAATTAAATAATTACTTGAAAAATAAAAGAAAAAATAACTAGCTGATAGTAAAACTAAATATTGATATTTTCTCATTTTTACTATGGAGATTATAGATAATACAAATACAAAAAAAACTACAAACTCTATTGAATTAAATAGCATTATTTTTTAATTTCCTTGAGAATCATTTTTGCTACATCCTCTGTATATGCTGATGAATTTTTATTATATGATATGTGCTCAAGATCAAACCAAATAGGTAATTTTTTGTAATTATCAAAAAAATCATAAACGTTTACATTCATTTCAGAAGAAATTTTTTCTAGTACTATTTGATAATCATTTATAGATTTTATTGGAATATTTTCAATATAATATTGATGATGTGGTGTTTTGAATAACACAATTTTTATATTTTTCCCCTGAACTTTTTCAATAATTATTCTTAAATAATTAATTTCATTACTATCAATAATAGAATTATCCTTAATCATATTGCCACTAGATTCAATTACGGACTTTTTTAAAACTGAATCATTTGTAATTCTAGTATAGCTATCGTCTATTACATAAAATGGGGTTTTTTCTAATTCAAGTCTTCTTCCCTGTTCTGGAAACAATGAATTCCCAGTAAAACCTTCACGAATAAATTTCAGCGTAGTAAATTTTGGATTTATTTCATCAATTCCAATTTTCTTAGATATATCGAGATTATCAAGAAAATCCTTAGGATCGAGAATTTTATGCTCTTTTTTTTCAATAAAATTACAATCATTTGAATACTTACAAGGTCCCAAAAAATCTGCTATTGCAATTCCATAAAAAATTATTTTTGGTTGTAAATTAATTATTTCTTCTATTTGCTCTAATCTTTTACTAGGTGTATCATGATACATTGCTAAATTATAGATATCTATATCATCATAATTTTTTGAAATAATCTGATTAATTTTTGTATTGTTTAATTGTCCTACATGGCTATGACCAATTAAAAATATTGATGACTTTTTTGAATCTAATTCAGATAAAAAAAATGGATGTATTTCCATATTTTGTGTAGTTCGTGGATCTTGAGAAAGAAAATGCATTGTAAATAATAATGTAAATGATACAAAAAATGCTATTGAAACGGCAACAATAATCTTTTTATCCATACTAGTTATTTTACTATTTTTTTGAAGATATTATAATCTATTTTATACATTTTAGTCATATAAGTAAAATCATAGTTCATAGAATCAAATTCTTTAATTAAAAATGGATATTTTTCCCCATTGTCTAATATATCTAAAATATATTCTGGATTATTTTCATTTTTATCAATTATCAAATGTGTAATATTAAATTCTTCTTTAATAAGTAATTCTTCTAATGTATTATATTTTGATAATGAAATTGTTTTAATTTTATATTTTTTTTCATACTCTCCAGATGTTTCTTTTATCGGCCATTTATTTTCTAATTCAATAAATGATAAATATTTAATCAAGCTAGATCCTTGATTAACTCCTTTGACATCGCTTGTTATTATTATTTGAGACATTTGATATGCCTCTTCATCTTCAGTAAAATCAATTTTTTTTATTTCTAAAAATACAGTTGAACCTATTATTATTGTAATTGTAATAATTCCTAAAATTACTCTTTTGTTATTAAAATGATTAGAAATCCCTTTTATTCCAAATAATGAAATAACACAAAATATGGGAAAAAGTACATACACATATCGAGTATCTGGAGCAATCGATACCGAATACATTATTGGTACTGCTAAGATTGATGTAGCTATTACTAATAGATAATTTGGAAATTTAAAATTTTTAAAAATTTCCATTAAACCAAAAGGGACAAAAATTATAAAAATTGGAATTAACGACCACCCAAATAATTTAATTCCATTAACAAAATTTGGGCCATATGAAACTACATTTGTATTATCATTTGATACGCTTGGATTGTTACTATAATTACTTAATTCTATTAATATTCTACCAATAATGCCATCCTCTTGACAACATTCTATTCTATGTATTACTATTGGTGATAGAACTAGCAAAAAAATTCCTAAACATATTAAAAATAAAGCTAAATCTTTACGATTTTTTCTAAAACGTAAGAAATAGATAACTGAAAATGCTACAAACCAAAATTGACCTTCTGGTCGAATAATTGTTGCCCATGCAAAAAAACCAAATGATGAATATATTATTTTTTTATTTGAATT
>Ga0308019_10001959_pt1 | contig 11995 bp, 8 predicted proteins | sample Neamet284_FD_203135 | JGI IMG/M metagenome (GOLD analysis project Ga0308019, IMG submission 203135) | Marine microbial communities from water near the shore, Antarctic Ocean - #284 | ecosystem: Environmental > Aquatic > Marine > Unclassified | place: Southern Ocean | collected 2014-10-01 | reverse complement strand
TGAAAACGTATGACTGACTAAATCCTGGTTAATGAGGTTAAAGCGGGCGTTATAAGTGACTTTCCAGTTTTCAGTCATTTGGATGGTAGAATTGGTAGACATCCAAAATGTTTTTTGGGGATTATTAGGGTTTGCATTGTTATAAGCAAAACTAAAACTGGCAGAAGTGGACCAAAGGTTTCCTGTGTTTTTCTCGCTGGAATTACCCATACTCCCAAACCGTCCTAGGAGGTTGGCCCCATCCATCCGTTCTTCAATCTCAGTTGTATCTTCCTTTGTTGTTTCTTCATCATCTTCAGGATTAAAAGATAAGCGCTTTCCGGAAAATCGGAAACCGGTGGAAAAGCGGGCATTGATTAGTCTTGGTGTTGGCACACCGTTTTTGGTTTTAAATGTGTTGATTCTCATATTTTTTTCTTTATCGAAATCGTACCAATCGTGGGTCATGGAAAAATCAAGGTTTAACTTTTTGCTCACATTGGCCCTAACGGATGAACTGATATTGCTCCACTGAAATTCATCCGCTACAAAATTTTTGCTGGTGCCCATACGCCAGGAAAAAAGGTCCTGTTTCTTCTCCTTGTCCCCATCAACAATTTTGGCTTGAAAAACATTATTCATTGAAATATTTATGGACTGGCTTTCGCCCCGAGGCGTACCACCAGCCAATGTACCAGAGAAACGATCGAAGTAAACCATTTCCCCATTATCCTGTTGAATGATCTCGTAATAGCCCGGGTTGGCCCCGAAGATTTCTTTTGAAAAATCAGGGCGGAATGAATAACCAATGCTGGGTGAAATCACATGACGGATAGAATTAATCTTGCCGACTTTGAGGGGGAACAGGCCGTAGATCTGGGTATTCATACTTACATTAAAAGAGCCTGTTGTCCGTGCCGCAAAGCCTTTCACTTCTTGCTGGACAACTTGTCCTGAAGTGTCTATGAAACCTGAATACGAACGGTTCACCCAATCGGATTTCATCGAAACGCTGGGTGACACATTATAATATTTAAAGATTTTAGAAGACATACTCATTCCAGAAGAGTGAGACATGATATAGTCAGAAAAAGTGTTTGTCACTGGATTTTCATTTTCATCCATGATCCAGCGAAACCCGGTTGTGGTATCATCCACGACATATTTTTCTGATTCGTAATAATTTTTGAGGCTATTGTTAAATCGAGAAGAGTAATTGTAATTGATATTGTTATACCATTTTTTATTTGTTGTTTTGGTTGGAAATAGAGCCCGCTGGCTATGGGTAAAAGCTAATTGTGGAAAAGTATTGTTGGTGATATTTACTTGTTGCCCGGCCCGTTTTGGGTCGGAATAAAACACTGAACTTTTATCAATTTTTCGCTCTGCCATTAAGTCTCTTCGGGAAGATAAATTGAAACTCAAACTATTTCGAGATTTGGGCCATCGTTTGGAATATGTCGCATTGGACACTGCTTGCTGATTCAGGCGTTTGCTTTGTTCAATGCCTGTTTGGCGGTTGTAATCACCACTGGAATAATAACTAGCACTAACAGCGGCGGATTGATTGTTACGCATGCGTTGGGTATGATTCCAGTGAACAACATAATCGCTCTGCCGATTTTCACCCAAATTATAAATATCTCTATCTTGGGGAAAGGTGGAGCTTGCGAATCGTTGGCGAGTCTCAAGATCAAAACTTCCAGAATAGGCATACCGTTTAACATAGTTGTTTTGAGAACGAAGTGTAATTCCATCCCGATCGTAAAGGCTCATGGTCAATTTTGAATCGTAAAAATCGTTGGGAGCCCAGTAGAACCCTAATCCATTTATATAACCACCCCAGCGGGCATCGGTGCCATAGGTGGGCATAATCCAGCCGGAATGGCGACGACCTTTTTGGTGGGGGAAAACGCCAAAGGGCAATCCGAATATGGGTATATTAGCGATATAAAGAATTATGGGGCGGGCTACCACTTTATCTTCATTAATCATTTTCATTTTGTTCATTTCAAAGTGGAAATGGGGCTCATCCAAATCACAGGTGGTGTAGGCCGCATCTTCTATATAGAAGATATCTGTATCTTGGTTGCGGATTTCTTTGCCATGATAAAAGCCATCCTCCGCTTTTGTTTTACCACGGACGATTTTTCCGTGGCGTGTTTCTAAATTATAAATGATAGAATCTCCGAACATAGTATCTTTTCCCGCTTCAATCATTTCAGGGCGAATAATCCCATAAGATGTATCTCGTTTTGATTCGGGCAATGCTTTTAAAAGATTATTCCGCCAAGCCACATTGATGAATCCTGCCCTTAAGTTCATATTGGTATAATCAATTGTGGCCTCTCCATGGAGGTCCGTGTATTCATTAGCTACGTTATAGTCAATATCTTCTGATTGGTATTGGATGGGGCCATCCATGTTGGTGCCGGAGGTGTCTGGAGTATAGGTGCCCTGGGAACCGCCAGTCACAAATATTTTTTCTAATTCATTTTCACCAAAGCGCATAGTAATTGTATCACCGGACGCTTGGTTCTTCCCTTGATATACAGAATCTTCAAAGATGTGATACAGAGTTGTGGCCATTCCTTCTAAGCGCATGGAATCTAAATTTCCATCCACAAAAAAACCCCGCATTATTGAACCGGTCATATCATCTGAAAAAGTCAAAGAATCTTGGAAAAATGTTGTGTCCTCATCCACAATTTCTATCCATTCACGTATCCCAGAGGAAGCATGGATAAGGTGGGCATCCTTTGGAATAAATAAACTTTTGAGGACATCTTTATCATATTCTAAAAAAATTTCATTACCGGCAATGGTCTGTTTGTTGTCCACAATTTTGGGTTTAATACGAAGGACAGTTTTTCCGTTTTCACGATCATAAATTGCTTCGCCGGAAGTGGCTAATCGGCCTTCTTCCTTTATAGACACATTCCCCCTGGCGGCATATGAAACACCGTCAACTTCTGGCAGTTCTATATATTCAATTCGATCCGCATCAATGGTTTGTTTATCCTGGATGAGTGTGGCGTTGCCATTGGCAGAGCCGCTGTCCAATGCTGAAAAATAAAAAAGTGTATCCGCCACCAAACTGTAGGTCGTATCCCAGACATGAGTATTGCTGTAGGCGATCATGAGGTCTTTGGGTGAATCCACAAATAGAGAATCGCAGGTGAGGGTTTGAGCGTCTTTTACCATAGATACATTGCCGAATAGAAACCCTCTTTCGGTTCTTTTATTGAAACGGGCCCAGTCGCAATTCATTATCATTTCACCTTTGTTGAAAATAACATTCCCTTTCAGGTATTGCACGGAGACACCATCAATGGTAATGTTTTCTAGGACATCGGCCTGCTTTAACCGCAAACGATTGTCTTGAGCAAGAGCAGTTGAAAGGAATATGATGAAAAAGAGGAAACCCCCTCTTCTGATATTTATTCCTTTGGGTCGTTGTTGATTTTTATATGTAAAAAACCGCATTATTTTGAATAACGTTTTGGCCAAAGTTTTTTCAGCCGACCTCGAATATATTCTTCATATCCTAACTCGGTTGGCTTGTAAAATGTTTCATGTTTTCCTTCTGGAAAATAATCTACATTTATAAAATGATCAGGATGGTTGTGGGGATAATTATAATCTTTACCATAGTCGTGGGATTCCATTAAGCCTGTGGGTGCATTCCGCAAATGGAGAGGCACCCCGGGAGTCCCTTCAGATGAAATCTTTTCCATGGCGGATTTCACCGCCATATAACTGGCATTTGATTTTGGAGCACTGGCGAGATAGGTGGTTATTTGAGAAAGGACTATGGATGCCTCTGGCATCCCAATCATGTGAACAGCCTGAAACCCGGAGGTCGCTACGGAAAGTCCTTGTGGGTCCGCATTGCCGATATCTTCAGAAGCTAAAATAATCAGTCGACGGGCGATAAATTCGGGTTTTTCACCACCTTCCAGCATGACCGCGAGCCAATAAACGGCAGCATCAGGGTCACTCCCCCGAACGGATTTTATGAAGGCTGAAATAGCATCGTAATGATAGTCACCCGTTTTATCGTATAATTGTATTTTACTCTGGAGGGCCTCATTAAGAATTTCGGAAGTCAGAAGGCCTCTTTCACCGGATAGGCTTACAGCCAATTCAAGTGTATTAAGCATTTTTCGGGCATCTCCACCAGCGGATTGGATCAACATTATCTTCACATCTTTACTGATTTCAATCCTACCTTTAGATAATATTATATCATTTTTAAGAGCACCAGCCAAAACAGCGCTGAGTTGTTCTTCGGTAAGATGTTTTAGTGTTAAAACACGGCAGCGAGAGAGGAGGGGACTAATCACTTCAAAAGAGGGGTTTTCTGTAGTTGCGCCAATAAGTGTAACAACGCCTTCTTCCACGGCATGAAGCAATGCGTCCTGTTGGGATTTACTGAAACGGTGAATTTCGTCAATAAATAAAATAGTGGATTGTCCTAAATCTCGGTTGGCCTTTCCCTTTTCAATAACCTTTCGCAAATCCTTAACACCACTGGATACAGCCGATAATTCATGAATTTTGGCTTTTAAACTATTGGCCATGATTCGCGCAAGGGTGGTTTTGCCTGTTCCTGGTGGACCCCATAAAATGAGTGAAAACAATTGGTTATTCTCCAACAGTTTTGATAGAATTTTTTGGTCATCAACAAGATGAGATTGCCCGATAAAGCCAGACATTGTTTTTGGCCGGATACGATCGGCCAGTGGTGGCAGATGTTGATTAAATAGAGAGGGTATGGCTGGCATGATCGAATATACTATTTTTCACGTAGAGAAATTTACGGTAAATCCGTTGAGTCAAAAGATGTAAACTTCTGACCTTAGAACGGAGAAATAATATGAAATTAAAATGGCAAATTCCGGTGATGGCAGTTTTGTTGCTAGTGGTCGGTTGCAGTAAGGAAAAAATAGTGATGGATGGTGAATTAATCATTGAGGATATTGTTGAAGGCGATGGCACTGAAGCCGTTAAACATAGTATTGTAACAGTGAATTATACTGGTTGGTTGGAAGATGGAACGAAGTTTGATTCCTCATTAAATCCTGGCAGGACTCCTTTTCGGTTTACCGTTGGGGCAGGTCAGGTTATCAAAGGTTGGGATGATGGAATCCCTGGGATGAAAATCGGCGGAAAACGCAAAATAACAATTCCCCCAAGTATGGGATATGGGAATCGTGACAATGGTACTATTCCCTCAAACTCCGTACTGATTTTTGAGGTTGATTTGCTGGGCATAGAATGAATACGCTTTGATCTGTGTAGCCGCAGAATTTTCTACAGTTAGGCCACCTCAGAGAACCATTTGACTGACGAAATAAGACATACATATAGATCAATCTACAATTTGCCGTATCAATACACGATTCGTGCAAAAGTATTTTTTGGGCGAAAAATCATGCGTTTCAAACAATGGGAAATGGATCGAATTGCAGATTATATTCAAAGGCACACCGATGGTGGACTCATATTAGATGTAGGCTGTTCCACTGGTCACATGATTGAAGTTTTGTCAAAACGGTTCGGTGTTAACCGTGTCCACGGTGCGGATATTCATTTAGATTCAGTTGAACGTAATCGTCGCGTTTTTGATCAAAACCAATTTCATCATATCCATAACGGATTTTTTAACGAATATGCAGGACGTTTCAAGGCAGTAACGCTTATGCATGTTTTGGAACATGTGGATCATCCAGTCCAAGTGCTTAAAGAAGCAAAACTACTCTTATCGGATGAGGGCATTTTAGTGGTGAGTGTTCCGACAGAAAGAATTCGTGGAGATGCAGCTGTATTTGAAAATCTGCTCAATATAGGTCGGGGAAAATTTTTCAACGTCCATGTGCGGAAATACAATTACAATCTACTGGTGGATGAAGTAAAAGAAGCTGGTCTCGACATTTTAGATTATAGATTTAATCATTCATTTTTTCCGAAATCGAATCGAAAAAGGTTTTTCAACCATAGTTTAATTTTATATACAAAAAAATATCAATAAAAACCGAGATTTGGTGCCGAAGGAGACTAAGGTTTCTTTTTTGTGATTTATTAATAATAGTTTTTAGCTAGCCCCTTAATTGACTGTCTCTTAAAAAAAGTTGCAATAACAGAAGAATTGGTTACTTCACTTCCTTAAAAATGGAATGATATTGCTGAAAAATATTTAATTATCGTCAGCGCCTGGACGGAACTTTTAGCTTTCTATGATTATATTTTAATTTCAGAGTTGCCTGCTGATGTTCGCAGTCAGTTGATCTCTAAACATTGGGATGCGCAATAAAAAGCAAATCCATTAATCCATTTTGTTAAAAATAAATGTGAATAGTAAATTTTTAAAGAGCCAGTGATTGGATTTGAACCAACGACCTGTTCTTTACGAGAGAACTGCTCTACCCCTGAGCTACACTGGCGTAATTATTTTGCAAAAATTGCGGCGGAAAATACGGTAGTTAATCCTGAGTTAAAATAAAATGTAACACCAGATTAGCGATTTATTTTATACCACCAACAAGTTATGTTTTTTAATGAAATAGGACCAGATCGCAGTTGCAATAATAAGAATCGCCCCGCCTGTAAAGGTTGTTATCAGTGCTGTATTTACACCGTTTAATAAAATATGGGGTGCAATTTTTGAAATATCAGGTATGGCGTTTAAGGCGCTATTTACACCAATCCAAGTGGACAAAATGCCTATAAATGCACTTGAAATTCCTAGAAGGATGATGCCGTTTGTGTGATAGGGGTCTTTAATGTTTTTTACTGCAATAAAGATTATTGCGGCAAATAAAATGAATAGGACCATCATAAATGGTCCGCCGTTTAGGATTGTTTGAATCATTTTATACCTTTTTTATTTGTTATTAAAAATTATTCATTCGAACTAAGTCCATCATCTTTGGGTTGATATTCCAAGATGTCTCCGGGCTGGCAAGCCAATACATTACATATTTTTTCCAGTGTTTCATATCGCACGCCCCGAACATTTCCATTTTTTAACAGAGACAAATTTGTCAAGGAAAGACCGATAGCTTTTGAAAGATGTGTGAGTGACATTTTTCGCTTGGCGAGCATCACATCAAGATTTGTAATAATTGGCATGGTAAGTTGTATGAATTCCTTTAATTCCTTGGCAAATTATAAAAAGTATAAATCATTGTAGCAAGTAAAATATTTTATGTAAAATATAAAATATTTTATGATTAATATAAAATATTAATTATGATAGTATTTTGTTGTCCTGTATGCACCATAAATTTCACCACCGTAAATGATGGCGGACATACTCGCATAAATGGGTAAAAATATACTTTCTCTTTTTATCGATTTATATGTGGCACTTATAGATAGGGCTGATAGGAGAAAGCCATAAAACCCATCCATGGGGCGTCCGCCATATGCCCTGCCTAATCCCGGAATGACTATTGATAATCCTGCCGCAAGAATAGGTGACTTGCTTGATTCGCCGGTTGGTCTAAGTTGAATAGGATCAATTAATCTTCCATCTCTATGATACCGGCCTTCCATCTTAAGTTGATAATTATAGGCATTGTTATTACAACGAATGATTCGATCAGACGTCATAAAAAGTCCTTTTGCTACACCATGATTTTGGATGGCTTGGGCACCATAATTAGAACAGCTTGGAGCAAATTGGCAGTTTAATGTTGTTTCATTATAAGAAAATTGCTGCCACTTGGCTATGGGATAAAGAAATATTTTTTGCAATGGAGAAGTATCAGGCGCTTTAAAAAGCGAATCTGCCGGATGTTGAGCAAAAAGTGAAATTGTAAATAAAAGTGTTTTGATTAAAGGCTTCATTACTCCCAATTTTAGATATGATGGGGCATGTAAAACCATTCAGATTTAGTCTAATTCTGACCATACTTCTGACTGCGTCCATTTTTGCGCAAGAGAAAAGACTCTATATTCTACATACGAATAATACTAATGGTGCGCTCGAAAATTGTTATTGCCCAGATCATCCCTTCGGTGCTGTAGAAAAACGCACCATATTTATAAATGATTTTATTAGCGCCCATCCTAATTCAATATTGGTAGATGCGGGTGATATCTTTACCATGACCCACCAACCCTTTAAAGATAGTCTTATGGCAGAAGCCTATAGTCTATTACCTTATGATGCAATTCTCCCTGGGGACCAGGAATTAACCATGAAATCTGAACAGGTCGTTGGATTGTTAAACATGATGAATATTAATGTGGTGGGCACAAACATTGCATTAGACGGCGTCGATAAATTTGTCACTTCTAAGATTATTAAAAGAGACGGAATTAAAATTGCAATTATGGGCATCATGGATCCATATGCCGTTAAGTATTATACATCTGAACAAAAGGATCACATTGTATTGGGTAATCCCGTAGAAGCAATAAAAGAAGAAATGGAAATACTTGCAGGGGCAGCCGATATATTTATTCTATTAACCCATCAAGGCGCAGATTTAGATTATGCTTTGGCCAAAAAAATTGATGGTTTAGATGTCATCGTGGGTTCCCATAGCCAATCCCCAATAGATAAGCCGGAAGAGGTTAATGGGACATTAATTGTCCAAGCGGGTAAAGAAGGCTATTATGTGGGTATTGCCGAATTGATAATTAATGGTCGGAATATTATTTCGAAATCCGGGCGAATTGACACAATGAAATTTGAAATGCCTGACGATGAACGTGTCATGAAATTTATTCATGACTACGAGAAAAAATCAGGCAGGATAAATCGACAAAAATTGAAAGAAAAGAAATAATGGATCAATCGATCGCAATGTTAACATCAAATCCAATATATATGGCAGTGGCTGTTGTTTTGGCAATAATCATTTTATTGGGTATAATTAAAAAATTGATAAAGCTGGTTATGGTGGTGAGCGCTGTTCTTGTCCTTTGGGTAGCCTATATGATTTATACGGGACAGGAAGTCAGTGTTGAATCACTGAAAGAAGGGATGCAATCTGGGGTTGAGACTCTGAAAGAAAAAGCATCCGAAGTGGGTGACAAAGCCAAAGAATCAGTGGTGAAAAAAGTTGAAGAAAAAACGGAAGAAAGGTTAGATAAAATATTTCCTGAAAAGGCTATTTAATTTTATAATGTGAGGAGAGTTTACTTTGTCATGAGTTTTTCGTTAACAACACGGAGGCGGCCTGTGAGAAGTTTTATGATGCCTTCCATAATATCACTTTGGCTGCCCATAACTTCGTAAAAGCCTTCTTGCTCAATTTTAAAAAGAGTAGAATCTTCTGTCACTGTTGCATCGGCGGATCGTGGCTCATCATCCAAAAGTGCCATTTCACCGAGGCAAGTACCTTTTCCCAGCATGGCTAATTCCTGTTCGCCTTTGTGAATTTTTACATTGCCATCCACCACGATAAATAATGAATCGCCATAATCGCCTTCAGCAAAAATAAGTGAATTGGCATCGAACTGAACTTCGTCAGTAATTTGGGCGACGCGGGATAAGTTCTCCGCTGGAATTGTTTTAAACAAATCAACGGATTTCAAGATAATTGTTTTTTCTAATGTGGAATACATGTTTAACTCAATAGCCTCTAATTTAAAACGATCCGCGGGAATGAAATCAAGGTTCGTACCATTTTTTTGAATACGCCGGGTCAGGAGTTCTTGATTAGCTTTTGATGCAGGAACTTTATCCCAATCCAGTCTTTGAAGTGTCTCCATCTTTTTTGATTTTAATAAATAATCCAAAGAAATGACAGAAGCCCATTTATTGGGAGAATACACTAATTCTGTCAACTCATCGTCAAGATTATTAGGAAGATTCTTAAATTTACTGTGCCCTACTTTGCTTTTTTCTTCTAAAGAAATTGACTCAATAAGTGGATTGATAACTTCTCGTTCTTCGATGGAAAAAATATTTTCAAAAAACTCAAGTAAGAACGGGAGTTTTGCAAGATCACCAGATTTTACCGTATGAATATAAGTTTCAATGGGTGTATCCGGAACGTCCAAAACACCAAGTTTTAATAAGGTGGGTAATGTATTTTGGATCTCATTATTTAAGTGATCGTGCATAAGAAACTTGTTATCATCATTGGGGATCAATTTGATAGCTTCATTTAGGGTATACACTTTTTTGGAAATGGCTTGAATCTCTTTCTCAATTTTTTCCATTTTTTCTTCACCAATGCCATGGGCTCGTGCCACAGCTAATAAAGAATCAACCACTTCATTATAAATATCTTGGTCTTCACGGTCTAACAGTCCCAGCAGCAAATCAATAGTTTGGTCATTGGGATATTCTCGTAGCGTCCGAATTATTCCAAGGCGAAGTTTTCTTGTTATCTCGGTAGAAGTAAGTAATTTTTGAAATTCTTCCAAAACTAATTCACTTGAAAATTTATTGAGCGTCAGCCGCGCTTGGAGGCTTGTTTTAGGCAAATTTAAATTGGTTATAATCGCTGGAATCAATTCCGAATCATTCCTTTTTTCAGCGATAGAAAGAGCCACATTGCTGATGAGAACACTTGCATTACAAAGGAATTGGATTAATTTTTCTTGAGGTAAAATGCTATCATTGTGGACGAGGCGATTCAAGGCAGTGGCCTGCGTCGATTCATCTTCACTATCCAACATTTTATTTAGAATTGATTCAGCGTGATTTACTGGGCCATTTTCAAGATGAAGTATCGCCGCCGCCGCCGCCGCTCGAATTTTCTGCGAATCGTCAGCTAGGAGCGGTTCCAAATCCGGTAAAACATTCGTGAGTTTTCTACGTCCAACAACCATAATGGCTTCTTCTGTAACCTCATCATTCTTCGTCATTGCCTTGATGATATCATCATTGGATAAAATCAATTCTTCGTCCCAGGCCATGGCTAAAATGCGTTTGCGAACGTCGATACTGCCTTCATTAAATAGCCGATTGATTGATTCTTTCCATGATGAAAGGGGTAATCCTTCAATAATTTCTAGTGCAAAAAGTTGTTTAATCTCATCTTGGGAAGAAAGGGTCTCTTCAATTGTTTTCACCATGGCAGCGTCCTGAACATCTACATTAAGATCTTCAAAATCAATTTGCCGTTTGGCAATAGCTGTCTGCAGTTGGGTTACATATCCAGCTTTTACTTTAATTGCAGTTAAAATCCATACGGCGATAGCACATAAAGAAATAATGCTTAAGTATTGTAGTGCGATAATTTTAACCACCAAAAAAGTAACCAATCCACCAATACCTTCGGCGATTGATTTCACCGTTCCGCTGACTTGGGGTTTAATGGTTTTTCGAATGTTCGGAGGAACGGGTAGCCAGAGTAACTCCATAGAAGAATTGTTGATGGTAAATTTAAAAGTTTGATCCGAAAATTTCGCAATACTGGCACTCAAAAGAATGGGCGCAATTAAGACAGATGTGGCACCTGCAATGAGGAAAAAGGGAAGAACCAGTAATCCAATTAGAATGCCAAATCTTGATAGAATTGGTCCTGTAATAAAAAACTGCATTATAATTGAGGCAGCCCCGGCAATGGAGTAAAATGTTCCAAAAAACGAAACCAATTCAATTTCACTGGGGAAAGAAGAACTGGCGATTATTTTAAATTGGTAATCCACTAAAGTGGTTACAACTGCAGAAAGGGCAACGATAGTTCCAATTCCGAAAAGAAAAGGATCGGTTTTCAATTTTTTCTTTTTACCATTTTTTTGGACGGGCTTTAGATTCCCTTTCTTCACAGGATTATTTTTGAAATACTGCATGGATGAAAGGCCAAAAAAGGATGCGAATACAAGGAAGCCAGCAGAAAGAAATAATAATTCATCTGTGCCAAAAGCACTTACAAATGGTTTCAGATTCATTCCGATTATCATGATCGCAAAGGAGCCCCCGCCAGCAATAATACTGAACAATCGTTTGGCTTGTTGCGGTTCGAAAGAATCGGCGGCGAAAGTCCAAAATTGAATGAGCATAATACCTACAACTACTTCAACCCAGATATATACCATAGGAATG
>Ga0308019_10001958_pt1 | contig 11999 bp, 13 predicted proteins | sample Neamet284_FD_203135 | JGI IMG/M metagenome (GOLD analysis project Ga0308019, IMG submission 203135) | Marine microbial communities from water near the shore, Antarctic Ocean - #284 | ecosystem: Environmental > Aquatic > Marine > Unclassified | place: Southern Ocean | collected 2014-10-01 | reverse complement strand
TTTCATCTATTTCATCTCTTAGTTCACCAGCGACATTGAGATTCATATACGGTTGTGTAACATAGACGATAGCCTTGGTTCCATCTTCGTTGAGCAGCATTGATTTTACTTCATCGGTCAGTGTATCAAATACAACATTTACCATATCCTTCCTCAACCCTTTACGACCTTCAGGGCCAGTTAATTCTAATCCTAGCCATACGTTACACTCGATTGGGTCATTACTCTCCCAGCAAGGTTCATGAAGCAAATCCCAAAGACTTCCTTCATACAAAGTCACTCCATCGGTTAGAGTAATTGTAGCAGGTATTGTTCTTAGGAATGTGATAATACTTGTTGTATTGGTTGAATCAATAGCATCTATGCGGTTTTCAAGTAAATCAATCGAATCTAATACGGGTAAATCTCTAATCTGATCTGTATTATTCTCATTAGGTCTATCCTCTGCATGATAGATGAATAGTGATGTCTGGCCACTGCTAAATTGTCTTGAATATTCCGCTAATGCATCTAGTGATTCAATACCTTCAGGTGCTTCAGATGAGCCAGTTATCGGCTCATTCATCTCATCTAATGAAAGTAAACCAAGAGTGGTTACTCCTCCGGCTAACAAGATAATCATTAAGAATCCTTTAATCGGAATTTTACTAATTCCTCCCCATACTTGAGGGTTAGTTCGTTTATTGAATTTAGTAAGCCACGATAATGTTGGTACTAAGATAATTGAGAATATCAATGTGGAAATAATTCCTATCACCAATGTCAGTCCAACAGAACGAATAGGGGTGATTGGAACTATTGTGGGTGCCATCAGTACAGAGAAACCGATGATAGTCGTCATCGCAGATAAGAAAACAGCAACACCAGTAGATGATGCCATCTCTAAGATACATTCTTTGTAAAAAGTAGCATCCCAGATATCGGGGACTTCTTCAGGAGGTTTACCTTGCCTTCTCCTCCGTTCATTTTCATCGGTAAGCGAGTCGATTTTTTTACGCCGGACTTCTTCTATTCTATTGACCATATGCAGCGCATAATCAACTCCTAAACCAATTAAGATTGGAAATGTTGCGACTATCATAGGGGTAAGATGTACATCCATAATCACTGAAATTCCGAATGTTACAGCAAGGGCCATCATAATCGGTGTACCGGTAATGACAACAACCTTCAAAGAACGATGAATTGCCGATATGAACAGTATCGTGAAGAATACAGACCATGGTAGTATCATCAGTAAATCCTTGTAGATTTCTTCGGAAATATCTTCCAATACTTTGGTTAGTCCTGTAACGGTCATTTCGGTATTTGCCATATCATTAGGCCTTGCATCTATTACATCTTGAAAATGAGCATGCAATTCGTCAAAATTAGCGTAGTCATCAGTTACTTTCGGGTCGGAATGCATCCCAATTATAATGGCCGCAGTATCCCAAATTCCGTCACCATCTTGGTCGTTGGTATAATTGCCATCCTTATCGGAGTCAACAGTTGGGTCCATGTCGTTAGTGTCCTTGAAAAGTGTATCGAAACTACCTTCTGATTCCTCAATAATCCGGTCGATTGTTGTTTGGTCAGGTATTGCATATTCGCCACCACCAGGGACCTCGCAATCGAGTTGAATTGGTATTCTTGTATTAATACCATTTTCGCACATAGAATTGTTGAAACGTCCATCTGCAGAATTGATTTCTTTTATCACTTGAGCAGGAGATATAATCCACATAACACCATCATTTTCACCGTGATCAATTTTGTCATAATCAATTCCTCTGCCTGTGGAATCTCCACCGATGTTGTGGTCGTCACCCTCAACCCAACTTATTTCGCGAAGATAACTTTCAGAAGTTATATTTTCAGTACTTTTTGTACTAAAGGCATTAGGAGTCTGGATATATATTATTGCAATATCAGTAGACCATTCCTTTTCCACTTCCAATAGTAATTTTGTTGATGGTGCGCCTTCGGGTAAAAAGATTTCAACATCATCCTCAATTTGGTCTTGAAAGTCTAATCCCTGTTGAGCAAAAAATGCAGTTATTATCAGTAATAGGACAAGAACAGTCATCGGACTTGCGAGAACGGTTGAATACATGTCATCAAGTCTGCGCATTGTCCCATTTGCAAGCGCTGACTGAACCCTTCCAAGCGGTGATAATTCAAGGACATTATCTCCTTGGTCATCATCGGATAAGGTTCCCATAGATAATGCGAGACATAAACCGCTCATGAACCATTCTCAATAAAGAGTGCTAAACAATCAATCTAAGCCAAATTCTCTAACGAGCAAATGTCGTAAGAATCCACGTGCACTTTGTAGTACAAGTCCGGTGGCCATTAGTGATAATCCTAATACTCCAATCCAAATAGCGGAAAGTCCAGGTCCGATAATACTGTCAAATTGAGTAGAAACTCCTCTAGCAGTGTTTAGTCCCATTGCGGCGCCAGTTGCAAGCAAACCCATTCCAGGTATTCCAAGAACTAGCAGCGGTTTCTTTTGTGAAAGTGATAACATTGCCCAAGTTAGTACAGTGAATCCATGAGATACAGCTGTGAAGTTACTTCCCTTCGGTACATCGTATCTGATGACAGTTGGGATTTCCTTGATCAGTAACTTCTTTTCATGAGCATCCTCTAACATTTCAAGTGATAATTCCATTCCTTCTGAATCAAATCTCAAACGGTCTAAGGCTGTTTTCGAGAATGCTCTAAATCCTGATTGAGTATCTTTGATTCCCAAATCACTGGATAAATTAGAAGCGGCTGTAATCACTTTAATTCCCAATCGGCGATATGCAGGCATATCAGTTCCGCCGCCGCCATTAATGAATCTAGAACCAATTGTAAAGTCGACTTCGCCATCCATTATTGGCTTCAATAAATTGGGAATGTCAGAAGTTTCATGCTGTCCATCAGAATCTAAAACGACCAAAGCATCAGCATTCATTGCTCTTGCTTTTTGAAATAGACTTTGCAGGGCACCGCCATATCCGCGATTAACTCTGTGGCGGTGAACAATTGCTCCACATGTTTCAGCGATTTTGGCACTGGAATCCGAGGACCCATCATCAATACAAATAACGGCATCAACATATCGCAGTGCCATTGTAACAACTGTTCCAATGGTCTCTTCTTCGTTGTACATTGGCATGCCTGCGACAATGAATGGTTTAGTCTCTGCAGTAGCCGAAGACATAGTATTCACTACTTGTATCTGATTTTCGCCCATATTTAGCACTATTTGATAAATTTGTGGTTATTATCACATTATAACTGCGTGCGTGGTAGGACAGTTGTCATTTTTATTTATTGAAATTTATATTGGGCTCAACAAAATTCCTCAGAAAATTGTTGAGCAGAACCTTGCTATTGCAGGGTGAGTTTCAACGCATTGAAACTTTTCTCGAAAATCAAATAATAGGATGTTTATCCGACTATTAGCCCTGCATTTGAGATACAGTAGTAACAGCTCTTTCACCATTCAATACTTTGTTTAAAGCATTCAATGAAATGATCAGCGGCACATAGGCCTGGCCATCACTTGTCACATAGGTTGAGCAATCAGCAAAAGCGCTTGTATTGATGCTCAATTTTAAAGCACCACCCGCATTACTTCGCCTGACATATCCTATCAGCACACTGTTGCCAGTGTATTCTTCGTTCTCAGTTTCAGTCTTCTTTGTTTCAGTTTTTTTTACCATATTTACACATCTTACATGCACATTTCTGTTGCACGGTAACTTCAAAGAATCTCCTCAATCCTCTTAAAACTAATTAATTGTTGTAAATATGGACAGGTCATCATTTGAAAACACTGATACATAGGGGGGGCGAGGAAGGTCCATGCGAGCGTTAGTTACTGGTGGGGCAGGATTCATCGGTTCTCACTTAATTGACCGATTAGTTTCCAGAGGTGACACAGTAGTTGTCCTCGATAACTTGTCAAGCGGCAATCTTGATTTTATCCAAAACCATCTCGATTCAGGTAAGGTCTCATTGGTCAAAGGTGATGTCACAAATTATCAGGATGTTCTTTCAGCAATGAAGGGGATAGAATGCGTATTCCACTTAGCAGCAAACCCAGATATTAGATTGGGAACAAAAATTACTGATACTGATTTGAAACAGGGAACTATTGCTACATACAATATTGTTGAGGCCATGCGCGTCAGTGGAGTAAAGAAAATTGCCTTTGCTTCTTCTTCGGTTGTATACGGAGAAGATGCCCCAATGCCTACTCCAGAAAACCATGGTCCATGTTTGCCAATTTCACTATATGGTGCAAGCAAACAAGCGGGCGAGGGATTAATTTCAAGTTGGGTTGGAACTTTCGCAATACAGGCTTGGATCTTCCGCTTTGCTAACATCATCGGAACCAGAGGTACACATGGTGTGATTTTTGATTTCATTCACAAACTAAAGGCTGACCCTTCCCGATTAGAAGTTCTTGGTAATGGATTACAAGAAAAGTCCTACATGGAAGTTGGCGATTGTGTTGATGGAATTTTACATGTTATGAAAAATACTGACCAGCAATTAAATCTGTATAATCTTGGTAGCCATGACACCGCATCTGTAAAAAGAATTGCAGAAATAGTGGTCGAAGAGACAGGTTGCGAAGGTGCTTCAATAGAATATACTGGTGGAGACCGAGGCTGGGCTGGCGATGTCCCGAGAGCGATGTTGGCAATCGACAAAATGTTGGCAATTGGCTTTGATGTAAATTATAATTCCGAAGATGCGATAAGGCATACGGCACGTGCACTGATTGAAGAAATTGGTTTGTAAGTGGAAAACTAAGAGATGGTGAAGAAAATGAAAATAAAATATGATGATAATGGCGATGCAAGAATGGATACAGCATTAACTGCGATTGCGATATTCATAGGTACAATTATGGTAATTAGTTTGACCACAAGTCCTATTATTACTGGTACAAAAGAGGGAGATAGAGCACCCAATATTATGGGAAAGGCATACAATGGAAGTGGATGGCAGGATTTTGACTTGTCAACATATTATGACTCCGATTGGAGTCTGGGAGATAATAATACTACTGAAAGTCAATGGGTAATGATCGAATTTTTGGATACTGATTGTGGATACTGTTGGAATTCAGCAGAGGAATATCAACAAGCATCACAATACTTTACACCTGAAAACTTGGAATCGCCTTGGAAAGGTCCGCATATCAGTTTCATTGCCAGTGCAGCGGAACTTACTGGAATCCCAGGTCATGATTCTTCTCGGGAAGAAATAATGGCCTTTAGGGACATGACCACGGGAGAAATGTGTAATTCTAGCAACCAAGATTGTGCAACAAGAGATGGAGCGCCATTTCAAATTCCATTTATTGATGATTTAGACAAAAAGCACATGGACAAATGGGGGATCGGCGGTACACCTTCTTATTTACTAATTCAACCAGATGGAATTATTGCTTGGTCAAGTTTTGACCATCAGGATGAGAAATTCTATGATGCGATCATTAGAATAGTCCCTCAGGCGGGTGAGTGAATGGAACTACTTGACTCAAATACAATCTTGGCAGTAATGGTAATTCCGATGGCATTAGGTCTTCTCCTAATATCGCCTATGGGTGAATCTTTGTCGGCTTCAATGTCTGACAAGTTTCCATCTTTGAAAACATTGAGAGGAAGACTTCTAATGGGCTCCCTTCTAATCGCAACATCTGGATTTTTAGTTGCTTCTATGACGCTTTGGATATCTAATACAATCTCAGAAGGAGCAGGTTTCTGTGTAGCCAATAACATCTTTTCCTGCGATGATGTCATTGGCAATGATGAATATAACAAAGTGCCAATGATTGGTATCAGCTGGGCTTGGTTAGGGATTATTGTCTACACCTTTTTCTTATGGATCTTAATGAGTATCAACAAAGAGCCTAATGCAGAATGGGTCGGTTCAAGCATCAAGTTAGGATTTAGGGCTTCAGCGGCAGGTATCATAGCAATAGTTTGGCTTATGTATGCTGAGTATCAAATGGGCAAGATCTGCCCCTATTGTACTGCTGCGCACATAGGCAATATTTTTCTGATTTACGGCTTCTGGCAAATGGGTAAACTCTATGATTCTGGCGAATGGCACAAAAAGTGAATCAAGGGATATAATCACCGTTAAACTGTAAAGCATTAGTTTTGATCACTGTTTCCTCCATACGAAGGACAGTAACATCAATTCGACCACTGCCAGGGTATGCTATTCTTAGTTCATGGAGAAGGCTTCTTTGAACATCCTGATGGTTCTCTCCGTACAATATAGAGAGGTGGTGGATTTTCTCTCCACTTACCAAAGCGATGTATTCGACAACCCACTCCTTCGGAGGAGTCTCACCTTCCCATGTTATGTCTTCCCATGTTTCTTCCATGTATTATAATCAGCAACCACACTTATCAACTATACGGTGAAATGCATCACCTTTCGCCTTTATCCGGTAAGTAATGCCGCAATGCGGTGAGAATTATGTAATTTCCACTCACATTTTTCTTCTCATATTGATTATCAATGCGGAACCAATCAAAATAAATGTAAAAACCAATAGTGAATTATCTACGTTACTTTTAATTTCAGGAGAGGTTTTACTCTTATATTCAACAATACCAAAAGTTCCAGATGAACCATTTTCAAGTTGTGTTTTGGTCGGTTCATGAATTAGCAATACACTGAATACTTCGTTCTCAGGAGAAAAAGTTACAGAAAAATCATCAACACAAGAAGTCGCTTCCGCAGATAACAGATTGATTTCAGAAGTTATTGTTGAACTATTTATTTCACATTCTGCAATTGCAGTAAGAACTCTATCTCTCGTATCCCCACCTGGGTTGTCAAACCCTTCAGGGACTACCTTTTGATGCTGAACTATCATAATTGTTAGTTGACCGTCATCGATTGAATCATTATCAACAACTTTCGCAGTAGCGGTCCAAGTATCATTATCCTGTCTAATATCAAGTCTTAGTTGCGTGTAAGATTGACGCTTTACCTCTTCATTGAGAATATCTGAATTAACATCAGGCCAAGAATCAGGTCCAATCCTAAGATTTCCAGACTCTACAATAAAAGTTGGAGTTGAGCCAATTTCTGGATGGGTTATCAGTAGCCGATCTATTCTGTTTTGAGCCGCAAGTGGTTGGAATGCATCCACATCATCACTTGGGTGGTAGGCGACCATCGCAATTCTAGGGCCATGAGAGTATGCGAATTCCATCAAATATGGGTCGATTTCAGCACAACTTGGACACCAAGTTGCAGTATACTCTTCGATTAGAATACTGCGGCCACCACTAACGCTGTATGTTTGAACTTGTGAGTCAACAGAATCGCTTGCCACAATTGGTATTTGAACAGCGACCAACAGGATAGAAATAATCGTAAATGCGCTTAAGCGAGCATAATCGATTGCCATCAAGCACCGCCACAAAGCCAAACCCCTTCATCTCTTTGTTTGGCGATGGCTACGAGAGGAGAGTTCATCAAAGAGGGGTGAACGAGCATAACTTGAGCAGGAGGAGTTGTTATGGCTGACCATTGGATTGAGAATCACAAACGTGACCCTTGGAGACGTCAAGCCAAGGCCAGTGGATACAGGGCACGCTCAGCCTTTAAACTCAAACAAATCCAAGAAAGATTCAAGCTGATTGACAAGGGTGATGTTATTCTTGATGTCGGATGTTTCCCTGGTGGTTGGACTCAAGTTGCATTAGAACTTGTAGGAGAGGAAGGCGATGTCGTGGGTGTCGACCTTGACCCATGCCAACCAATTGAGGGTGCAGTTCTTCTAGTGGGCGATATCACAGATCCGCATACACAAGATAGAGTTCTTGCATATCTAAATGGGCGCCAACTTAACAGCATCATTTCGGATATTTCACCAAATATTACTGGCAAATGGGATATGGATCAAGCCATTGCCATGACTTTAGTTACAGAAGTATTTGATTTCGCTTTACCATTTTTGTGCAAAGGTGGACATTTCGTAACAAAATTATTCCAAGGAGTCGGAGTTGAAGAATTGATAAATGCGGTCAAGCCGCATTTCGAGGATGTCAGGAGACATTCTCCTCACGCAAGCAGAAACTCCTCCTCAGAAGTGTATTTGATTTGCCGAAGGTACCAACCTTGGGCCGTCGCCGATGTAAATATCAGTGATACTTATGAATTGGAATTGAATAAAAAACTCAGTGGAGAAGATATCGCAGAAGGGCCAGATATTATACAATCTTCATTCTCTGTCCGTAAAAAGAAAACCGACTAAACATCGGTTACAGTTTTTCATTGAGATGTATAGTCTCAAATTGACGATGCTAAATCGGCAAAAATATGCATTGGATTGATAACGGTTGAATTTATCTGATTATTTTTATGGCTGAGATCAATAGGATACATCCAAAGGAGAAAATGCGCCAAATGTCAGCAAGACAAATGGTCGCAGATTTAAGAGCGAATAGGGCAGTTGGAAGAATTGAATTGGTAGTTCTTAGGGTCTATCCGCGAAGAATGGTTTCAACTTCTCGCTACACAGGTCCAGTTGCTGCTGCCTGTGGTAGGGATGAAAGTGGCTTAGTGGGTATTGTTCTATGGGATCAACAAGTAAAGGATGTGCAAACCGGAGATATCATTCGGATAGAATCTGGTTGGTGCCGGGAAAGAGAGGGTGAACTTGTGGTTAGTTCGGGTAAAAATGGTAGACTAACTGTTATCGACCGCTAGGATAATAATCGTTTTTGGTGGAGAGTTTTAGCCTTTTTGTCACGCAACCATAAAGAAGGGGAGGGCGTGGGCGACTTTGTTCCTGAGGAGTAATTATGACTGAGAGAGCTAAAAACTGTACTGCGTCCGGTGTGCCATTGGCAGAAGCCGGTTCAACTTCATTCCCTTGCCCAGGTTGTATCGTACAATCTAAGAAAGGAGAACCTAATCCGACCCTTACTGTTATTGGTCGTAGCCCAAGATGTCGAAATCAAGGGGTTCTGTACAACTGCCCTACATGCGGTCACCAAGGTCCTTGAGGTGATTTGAATGGGTATGGTAGTAATGACCTACAAGGTCAATCCTGATTCTGAAGTAGAGCAAGTTGATGCTGACGGCATCGCTGCACAAATCCTTAATATGGCTACTGAAGTCTATGACGTTCAAAAAGTAGAGGTAAAACCTCTTGCTTTCGGTCTAAAATTCGTTCAAGTTCATGTTACAATGAATGACGGTGAAGGACTGGCAGATGCCTTTGAAGGACAAATGTCCGATCTTCATGGCGTTGGAGAAATTGAAGTCCTATCAATGGGACTAATTTGAGTAAATTTTTCTCAAACTAACTACCATCAATTAGATGGGTACTATTTTATTGGCATCGTCCACTTTGTATATTGATTTTCAATTAGGCTCACCAATGGTGAGTCGAATATTTTCTATTGACTAACTCAAATTTGAGAAAGTGGGCATTGCATGAATTCTCTTAGCAAAGTTGTAGCATAACTTCCAGATGAAAGTGTGAAACGGAATCGAATACAAGCACCTTCGGGATGCCAGCGGCTATTTTCTTCTGGGCCGGCCTTCCACTTCTCACCCATTGTGTCATCCGATGCGATTGGAACAGTATCAACACTAAATTCACTATAGCCAGTGACTAATGCTCGGCGAGTTCCCTTTGATGAAAGTCGTGAAACCGCTTCAACATCCCAAGAGACATCTTGGAGATTCATTTCTTCTATTGCAGCCATTTCAATTTTACCTGCTTCACCTTGGCAGGTTTTGACAATACTACCTGGCAATGGGCCAGTAGGGGTCAATCTTCCCAATTGGCAATTTCTTGTGATACGAGGCAAAGTTCTCTCTTCTATTATGACGCAACTCTTTGCATTAAGTTGCCCCTTTTCATCAATTCTCCCAACCAAGTCTCCAGCGATGGGTACAGATATCGGTAAACCAGCGCTAATTCTTCCATTTAGAGATTTGTTGAAAATTACAGATTGAATTGCATGGACAGTCATTAATTGTAAATTAGTTGGAAGTGTTTTGAAAGAACCGACCCAATCTTCCGGATGCTTTACAATATGCTCTAGCATTTTTCTCTCAAAACCTAGCCATCTTGGCATATCTACCAACGCTTCTGCATTAGGGCCATTAGTTCTGATGTCTTCTCTAAAGCTAGCAACGTCAGCACTTTCATTGAACCCTGCCATTGAAAGGTAAGCCATAACAGCATCTTTCCACTGTTCATTGACAACATGTTTTCCAACTTCAGCAGTTACTGGGCGACCAGAACCAAATCGTTGAGGTCCGATCCAATTAGGGAATAAATCAGGGCCAATATTTTCGGACATTTCATTTTTGATAATTTCAATTTCACTGAGTGCATCTTTTTCACTCATTGGGCTTCCATCTGAATTCGAACAACCTCTAATGACTATAGTGAAACGATTTCCTTTGTGATTGCCCAAGCCTATTTTTTGATGAGTTCTACCCAATACCTGGATTGACACATCTGGAATTACTAAGTCCTCGACCTTCTTTTGAGGTGCATCAATAACAAATAATTGGCTGGTAACAGCTCTTTTGTCCTTAGTTCCAGCGAAAAAGATTCTATTGCGAGGAATTTTTAGTTCTCTGGCAAGATTTGTACAGAAGCGATTAGTCTCCCAATTTGTTAAAGTAATTTTTGCAACTGTAAATCTACCTTTGTTGTCTAATTTAATGGTAGTAGAAATCTCATCGACTCTAAAATCGCTGACTCTTCCTTTAAGAACGCCACCAATTCCAGAGGTTTTTGTAGCAAATCCTTCGAGGCCAATGGCTTGGGCCAATGGATCTTTATCGCTCAAAAAATCATCTCACTTAGAGGTTTAATGAATCATATTCACTAGATAGAGATTTGACAATATCAGTGAGGATCTTTTCTGCATTATTCTTTCCAATAGTGCGGATGTAGAATTCTGGGTCATCCAACTGCGGGTGACCTGGGAAGTAGTTTGCATATTCGACCTTGTCGTGACTGTTAATTCGCTCACGTAGCATTTGTAGAGCAGTATGGCTCTCTCCAATGATACGAAGTCGCAGTTCATTTTTTTCGCGGAGTAGTAACTTAACCGGCATGATAATCAATCCGGCCTACGAGGCTTCTCCTTTGAACCTTGTGGATTGAATGTTGCTCAAATAATCTTGATTACAACCAATCAATATCCAATGTTGGGTCAATTAGAAACTGCCTAAACCAATTGTTTCAATAATCTTGTCACCATCTCTCTTTTGAACCCTCATGCTTTGGACTATTCAATGGATGCTGACGAGATGGAAGCAAAAGTGGCGAGCGTGTCACATTATTTCCGTCGCGGTGCGATTCCATTTTTGGTCGTAGCTGGCTTACTTACAATTGCATTAGCAACTAACCTGGTTCTTTCACCTCCAACATTTAAAACAGATTTATCTGAGTTCGCACCTGATTCTAAAGGTCAGGATGCGCATAATAGAATCCATGCCTTTTTTCCCAATGAAACCAGGCCATTATTCGTTCATGTGACCGCTGATGATGGAGGCAATATCCTAGCACTTGAGAATCTCCAATTAATGGCTCAGCATTTGAATGAATTACAAAATAACAGCTCATTAGTGGATAATAATATTCCAGTATGGACCGCTGCTCCTAGTATTGTTCAAATAAGCCTAAATGAAGAAGCAAATGGAACTAAGTTAGCAGATATTGAAAGTTGGAATCAGATGGTCGACCTAATTTTGGAAGATGACGTGGAATGCCGCCTTACTTCAGATGACCAATTATTGAGTGCTGCAACCTATGCTTCTTCGGCATTATTACATCAGGATTTAGATATTTCACCCACCTGCTCATACCTCGAAGATGGAACCGGGGATGCAACACCAACTGCCTCATCCACATTATGGGTGCTGGAAATAGATCCTGATATGCCAGCTCAACATAGGAAAATCTTTCAAGACCAAATGAGGGATAAGTTTGCACTATTAAGTGA
>Ga0308019_10001952_pt1 | contig 12022 bp, 10 predicted proteins | sample Neamet284_FD_203135 | JGI IMG/M metagenome (GOLD analysis project Ga0308019, IMG submission 203135) | Marine microbial communities from water near the shore, Antarctic Ocean - #284 | ecosystem: Environmental > Aquatic > Marine > Unclassified | place: Southern Ocean | collected 2014-10-01 | reverse complement strand
TCAATAACATTATCGATCGACCAGATAACTCAGCAACTACAAACTTTAACGTTCCATTGACATTCGTTGCGGAGACAGATCCAACTGCTGGTTCTGCATTAGCCGCACACATTACTAAACCAGTAAGACTTGCAAACGGTGCGACTGGTATGAAAGTGTTGTATGGTGGACATAGAATGAACGGTGCAAACTTCGACTTATATTTTAGATCTACATTAACAGGTACAGACAGTGACATCCTTGAGAAGTCATTTGTTATAGCGCCAATAGACAACGAAGTTCCAAACGATGTGAGTGCGGAAACATTCCACGAGTATGTGTATACAATAGGTGGAGACTTTGCAAAAGATCAACAAGAATTTGACCAATACCAATTAAAATTAGTTATGACATCTACGAGTTCTACTAACGTACCTCGTGTGAAAGATTTAAGAACTATTGCGGTTGCATAATGGCATATTTAAAAGTTGATGGCCATTCAAGTTATGTGAGAGATACCAGAAGTGGTGCAATTATTAATATAAATACTTCTGAGTTTAACCAAATGAAGAAGATACGTGAGAATAGGAAGAACAAAGAGAACGAGTTAGATGTATTGAAAAATGAAGTAAGTGAAATTAAATCGTTACTGAAACAATTACTAGAGAAGAGTTAATATGGCAAGAGAGTTTATAACATTAGACACTAGAGTTGATACGTTCAAAACAACGTATAACAGTCTTACCAATAAGGTTGGAGATTTAGCAAACCTTACCACTACAGGTGACTCTGATTTAGTTCAAGCAATCAACGAACATGACGCAGAACTTGGAACTATATCCGCAGGTGCTATGTCAACAACTGCTTCTACGGTTTCAACTGCGATAAAAGAACATGCATTAGAACTAGGAACTATATCCGCAGGTGCTATGGGAACAACAGCATCTACCGTATCTACCGCAATAAAAGAAATAGACAGTGATCGAGACAGACTTGTAACATATACAGGAATGCCTGTCGCAATCACTGGAATGGACAATAGTACAGGTAATGTTGTTTCTACTGCGTTGTTAAACTTAGATAGTGCTATTGGTAACAGATCGTCACTGACAACTACACAAAAACCATCTCTTGTGGTTGCGATAAATGAATTAGACAGTGACCGAGATAGACTTACAACTTACACTGGTATGCCTGTGGCCATAACAGGAATGGACAACAGTACAGGTAACGTTATTTCTACTGCATTGTTAAACCTAGACAGTGCGTTGGGCAACAGAACTGCATTGACAACTACAAAAGATCAGGATCTTGTGGTTGCAATTAACGAATTGGATGCAGAACTTGGTACAATTTCAACTGGCGTTATGGGCACATCAGCATCGACTGTAGGTGCTGCAATTGGTGAACTTGAAGCTGAGATCGACACACTGAATACAAAGGTAGAACCTGCTCAATCTTTAACTACAAGTGCAAGTACGTTAGCAGATGCTATTAACGAACATGATGCAGAGATTGGTACTGTCACTACTGGTGCGATGGGAACATCCGCATCTACGCTTGTTACTGCAATAAAAGAAATAACTGATGAATTGGGTAACGTCACTGCTGGTGCAATGGGTACATCTGCATCAACGATTGTTACTGCGATTGCTGAACATGAGACAATAATTAACGCGAACAAGGTATCGATAGACAGTGACACGGGTACGGTCAACGCAGCAAACATGGGAACAGTTGCTCACACAATCGTGAATGCGATTAACGAATTACATACACAGATAGATAACTTAGACAGTGATGGGTCAACTAACCCAGTTGGTGCAATAGCATCATTAACTACAACAGTTAAATCATCAATTGTGAATGCAATAAACTCCCTAGATAGTGATGTGGGTACAAGAACAAGTTTAAATACTACTGCCGACCAAAACCTTGTTGTTGCAATCAACGAAGTTTCTAATCGTGCAATCAATGTCAAAGATAGTGACGGTACACTACTGAATACACTATAAGGGTATAACATGGCAATAATTGACGGACTACTTACACTAGACGGATCAGACGGTAGTCTCAAAAAGATGACTGCCGCAGAAGAGAATTATCTTGCTCATCAGGCAGGCCTACAGCTTGCGGATGCAGGCGTTGGAGAAGTTGGATCTATTACGACTACATCTTCTGGAAATGCCACAGTCGGTGCATACACCAATACAACTATGGACGGATCTGTTGGTGGCCATGATGCGACTGCAAGAAACGTTTCCTCAAACTCAGTGACCATATATCAGAAAGAAGGAACTGCTGCGACTAGTGGTGGAACTTATTTTCAACCAGTCATATTTGACAAATCAGATACAAAAACACTTAAAGTTGTAAACGACACAGAAATGAATGTGGTCGTTGACAGACTGTTGTTGACTATCTTCGCAAACGATTATGCTGGTACATATAAACTGGCATCATCTGCACCAAGTGGTGATTACTCTGCACACCTATCGAACGTATTTTCTGATACACGTGCAGACGGAACTACGGTAAACTACTCGATCTGGAAAAGAGATACTTTTACTACACCCTCACGAATCAGTCCTATGAGATTGTTGAATAGCAGTGGTGATTTACAAGCAATGACGCCAGCACAAATAAAATACACATTTGGTCAGGTTTCAAAAAATAGAATAATGAACGGTTCTGGTGGAGTTGGAACTTATCTATTGAGATCATCCTCACAAGGTGTTCCATCTGCTACTGGTACATGGGCCGCAAAAGGTACTGCAACCGATATAAGGAACACACTTGCAGACCAAAACTATACTCGTGACAGTACATCAAACTTTGAAGGTAATTATTCGGGAGCTGCATATCAAACGTACTATCAAACATCCTATCAGGGTCTATATGCTGGTGATTACGAAACAGCTTTTGCAGGAGGTTATGTAGGCAACTATCTTGGTGGTGGCAATTTCCAGCGTAATGACTTGGAAAATTATGCTGTTGACTATTTGGGGAATTTTAGTGGCGCATCTAGTGGATTTGAATCTAATTACGTTGGTAACTATGAGTCTGCTTATACGGGTGATTATACTGGTAACTACGATGGACAATATACACGTAACGACGCTACTGCATTCGCCAACACTTATCAACAAACCTTTGTTGGAACATACGCACGAACTAGAGTCGGTTATTCAATGGCTTACCCTTGCGGTACTGGTTCCACGTCCTATTTCGTCGGTAACTATGAAGGTGCTTATGTAGGTGATTACGAATCAAATTATGTTGGTGACTATACTGGTAACTATGACGGAAACTATACAAGGAATGATACAACTGTCTTCTCTAACACATATGAAAATGCCTATCAATCTAATTATGTCGCAGACTATGAAGGCACTTATGAAGAACATTATACTGGTGATTATACTGGTGACTATGCTGGTGGTGCGGATTATGTTGGCGTATATACAGGTGACTATACAGGTAATTTCGTCGGTAACTATGAAGGTGATTTCACAAGTAATTATGTTGCTAATTACATTGCTGATTATGTTGGTGACTATACTGGTAATTTCGTTGGTAACTACGCAGGCTCAACAATACAATCGGGAGTTCAAACGATAGAGACATATACTCTTTACGTCCGAACTGCATAATTTTTAGAGTATAAATAAGAGTATGTCTACAACACATATACCTCTCTACGCACAAGGCACAAATGGTGACCTTATACAGTTCTCGGATAGTGCCGAGGATTATCTTGCGTATCGTATGGGGTTACATCTTGCATCGATGTCTCACGATTCAGACGCATCTCGGTTAAACATAACCGCTGGCGATTCCGCAGGACATGCACTTGCAATCGGTACATACACAAACACTGACTTTAATGAAGCAGTAGGATCACATGCTGGTTTTACTACTGCAACTAATACTGTTACAATGTATCAGGTAGAGGGAACTGTTGTACAGACAGGCGGAAATTATTTCAGACCGATCGGTTATCTTGACGGTTCAGCAGACGCAAAGATAGAAGAAATGAAAGATAGTGATCTGACTGCATTGACAGATAGATTACTTACAAAGACATTTACTGGTGATTATACTGGCACATATAAAATTGCCTCCTCTGCACCATCATCAGACTATAGTGTCGCAGACTCAGATGTCTTTACGGACACACGAGCAGACGGTACATCTGTAGGTTATGACCTTTGGGTTAGAACTGCAATGACCGCACCCACTACACGCAAACCTTTTAGAATTCTTAGAGATCCAGATTCAGATGGCCCATCGTTAAACCTTGGTACAAACTTTACTGGCCTTAAAGAAATGTCTAACGCACAGATCGAATATACGTTTGGTACACAAGGTGCAAATCGTGCAATTGCCAATGGTACTGGAACATATCAACTAAGAACAGCGACACAGGGCGCTCCTAGTGCGACTGGCACATGGGTTGCAAAGGGTGCTGCACTAGACACAAAACAAGATTTAGCAGATGAAAATTATACCAGAGATAGTACGAGAGACTCCACAAGAGACAGTACAAACACATTTACAAGAGTAAGTACAACAGAATATGCAGTTGATTTCGCTGGAGATTATGTCGGTGAATACACTGGTACATCCACTCGAACATCTACTGTCGCATATGAATCACAGTATACTGGAGAGTACGTTGGTATCTTCCAACGGAACTACACACGTGATAGTACACAGAACTTTGTAGGAAACTATGAAGCAGCTGCATTCGTCGGTGACTACGTAGGAGATTATGTCTCGGACTACCTTGGAGACTATGACGGAAACTATGATGCGGCTTATCAAACAAATTATCAAACTGATTATGTCGGTGAATATGATACAATCTATACAAGCAATTACGTAAGTGATTATCTTGGAGAATATCAATCCCAATTTGTTGGTGATTATGCTGGTAACTATGAACCCAATTATGTTGGTAACTATGTACCAAATTACATCAGCGATTATGTATCAGACTACCTTGGAGAGTACGTAGGAGAATACGCTGGGGAATACGCTGGCAATTATGTATCAGACTACTCTGGAGATTATATTGGACAATATACAAGTAACTATGTAACCGATTATCTAGGTGATTATGTTCAACAATTTGCGGGCGACTACCTTGGAGACTATGTTTCAAACTATGGTGCTGGATATGAAGCTGATTACTCAGGCAATTATGCAGGCGACTACGCTGGTAACTATGCGGGCAACTATGACGGAAACTATACTGGTGCTGTCTTCGCTGGCGATTATGGTGGCAACTATATAGGAGAATATGTCGGTGAATACGCTGGAGATTACGCAGGCAACTATGATACGGATGCATTTGTAGGCAACTATGCGGGCAACTATATAGGAGAATATCTCGGTGAGTATGCAGGCAACTATGCGGGCAACTACGATGGTGACTATGTTCAACAATTTGTTGGAGATTATCAAGGTAACTATGTTGGTGGTAACTTCTTAGGGGATTACACTGGTAACTATACTGGAGACTTTACGGGTGATTATTCTGGTAACTATACTAGAGATAGTACAAGGAATTCTCAACGGGACAGTACACGAAATTCCCAAAGAAATAGTACATCAAACTTTACAAGAAACAGTACCGCTGCTTTTGCAGGCGATTATACAGGAGATTTTACTGGTGACTATACAGGAAACTTCTTAGGGGATTACACTGGTGACTTTACGGGTGATTATTCTGGTAACTATACTAGAGATAGTACAAGGAATTCTCAAAGAAACTCAACAGCTGTTTTCACTGGTGATTTTACTGGTGATTACACTGGTAACTTTCTTGGGGACTATACAGGTAACTTCACTGGAAATTATGATGGCCAGTACACGCGAGATAGTACAAGGAATTCTCAAAGAAATTCAACAGCAGGGTTTACTGGGAATTTCGCTGGTAACTTCCTTGGTGACTATACAGGTAACTTCCTTGGTGATTATGTTCAAAACTATGGCCAAACCTCTTATTACTCTGGATACGGTGGGGGAACTTCCTATTATGGCATGAACTATCAAAGAACCAGTACAAGGAATTCTCAAAGAACCAGTACACGAGATAGTACAGCGAACTTTACAGGAGACTTTACTGGTGACTATACTGGTAATTTCGTTGGTAACTATGACGGACAATATACAAGAGACAGTACAAGGAACTCTCAAAGAACCAGTACAAGGAATTCTCAAAGAAATTCAACAGCTGGTTTCACTGGTGATTTTACTGGTGACTATACTGGTAACTTTACTGGTAACTATGAAGGCATTTATACGAGAAACTCGACAGCAAACTCGCAACGTACGTCTACGCGAAACTCACAAAGAAACTCAACAGCAGGGTTTGAAGGAAACTATACTGGAGATTTCACAGGCGATTACACTGGTGATTTTACTGGTGACTATACTGGTAACTTTACTGGTGACTATACTGGTAACTTTACTGGTAACTATGAAGGGAACTACACACGTAATAGTACAGCAGCTTTTACAAGAAATTCTCAACGTACATCAACTGTTGATTATGTTGGAGGATATGCAGGGAACTATGACGGTAACTATGTTGGACAATACGTCGGTGAATACGTCGGCAACTACGCGGGCAACTACGCTGGAGATTACATAGGTGAATATGCTGGTGATTATGTTCCAGACTATCTTGGTGAGTATACGGGCAATTATGGCGGCAACTACGCTGGTAATTACATAGGTGAATACACAGGAAACTATGAACCTGACTACTCTGGAGATTACATAGGTGAATACGTAGGTGAATACGTAGGAGAATATGTCGGAGAATATACTTCAAACTATGCATCTGCATATGAGACAAACTACGGTGGTGGTTACTTAGGTAACTATGACGGAGATTACGAAAGTAATTATCAAAGTGCATATGAAACTGTATACGATGGTAACTATGACGGAAATTACCAAACAGATTATCTAGGGGATTACTCAGGCAACTACGCTGGAAACTATGCAGGCAATTATGACGCTGCATATCAAACCGCGTATGAAGCAGCTGCATTTGCTGGAGATTATAGTGGAGATGTATTTGTTGGTGACTATGCTGGTAACTATGATGGCAACTACGCTGGAAACTATGACGCTGCATACGAAACGGGTTATACATCAGTCTATGGTGGGAACTATGTTTCCAACTACGTAAGTAATTATGTCTCAGATTATCTTGGTGATTACGATGGTAACTATCAAACCAATTATGGTGGGAACTACCTTGGTAACTATATTCCAACATACGATGGAGATTATACTGGTAACTTTGTAGGAAATTACACGGCTGATTACGAAGGTGAGTATGCTGGGGATTATATCACAAACTATGTCACAGATTACGTGGGTGATTATGAAGCAGTATTTGCTGGTGATTATGTCGGTAATTATGGTGAGTTTTATGAAGCAAACTACACAGGAAACTACTTAGGAAACTTTATTGGTAATTACATAGGTAATTATGTGGGTAACTATTCTGGATCTACCATGCAGTCTGCAAGCAGTACAATAGAAACATACACATTATACGTAAGAGTTTCTTGACAATTTAAGTTTAATATGTTATACTATATAAGAGTGTAATTACAATATAATAGGTGAAGAATGAAAAAAGAATGGAGACATCCTTTTTGGGAAAACTACCAAAAGGATAGAATTACTTGTAAACTAGTCATAACACATGGAAACGGCGAAGTAACAAGTTCCACATCTACCGTTGGAAAATATGGTAAAGACGGTGAAATCACACAAGACTATAAAGATGTTATTGAGATGACTCCTGTTGATCAAATTAACAAGAACACAGAAGAACGTGAAGAACGTCACAAAGACAATCGAGTTAATGACAAACGTAAAAAGGCAGAACGAGAAGCTGCTCATAAACTAGAAACGTTGTTCAACGCAAAACTAGAAGTCTTTGAGATAGAGTCTATAAAAAATTCCACAAATCGTAAAGCAAAAGCAAAGATTCGTAGATCTAAGAATCAATACGAAATGATGGCGTTTACTATTATGTTGATACAAGAAGAAGATGCGAAGAATGAAACAACCGTCTAAAGGTTTTGTGATGGTTGCATCAAAAAGGGTTGCATTTTATTACTCTGCATGTAACTTAATGGAATGCATCAAAGATTATATGCCTGATGCTAACGTTACACTTTTCTGTTCACCAGAATTCAAAGATCACAGATGTGAAGATTTTGACAATGTGTTTGATGTAAAGAATCCAGACTTCCTTCGGGAAAAATTGTACGGTATGGCTAACTCACCTTATGACATTACCTTTTATATGGATTGTGATGGAGAAGTGGTACACGAAGACATCGCAACAGTGTTTGATCAACTAGAAGACTGTGACATGAAATTTGTGGTATTGAAAGATGATCCTATATCATTAAAGTCGTTTGTTGAAAAAGACTTTCAGTGTGACGGTGTTATCGAGACAATGAAATTATGTGGCGGTGTTTGTTTGTATGACAGAAGAAATTCCCTTGTTCGAGACTTCATGCAAGACTGGTATGATATGTTTTGGATACAAGAATATAAAGAAACTATTGACGAAAGTAAACATTGGTGGAAAGGTCATAACATCAAAGATTCCATGTTACGATGGGATCAATTCACTCTTTGGTGGTTGGTAAATAAAGTGCCTAAATATAAAGATCTAAAGATTGGTGAGTTTGATGACAATTACAGATGGAATTGGTTTACGAGTTTTAAAAGAAATGAAAAAGGTGAATATAACTTGGTAAAGAAACATCCTATCTTTATACACCACTCGTCTTCTATGAATAAAGGATTCGACGAGTTTAAAACAGAGGTTAAATTATGAGAGATATAAAAATAAACAATCAGAATGTGTTAGACGTTCTCAATGATTATAAAGATTGGTTGTATCCAAAGTGGCAATCTGGCCAAATGGACAAAGATCTAAAACTCAATTGTAAAGAACATACCAGAGATAGATGGATTACAGACGGTTATTTGGAAAGACAAATTGCTAAAGGGAGAGGCCACGAAGGATTTCCAGAATCTATGCGTGTTTATACTGGTACTATGCCTGATAACGCTCCCCAAGAGATTACCAAAACAAGTGTAGAGTATAGAGACAGAGGTGAAGAACTAAATAAACTATTGATGACTGAGTTATCTTGTAAGAAAAATACTCTGTTGACTTGTTATCCTCCTGGTGGTTGGATCTCTTGGCACAACAATGCAAACGCTGCTGGTTATAACGTTTTGTTTACATGGTCTGAAACGGGTGATGGATGGTTTGACTATTGGGATCTTGAAAAGAAAGAACGTGTCCGTGTACAAGATGTACAAGGTTGGCAATGTAAGATGGGTTACTTCGGTTCTTATGACGAACCAGATAGATTATGTTGGCATGCAGCCTCCACAGATTGTTTACGAATAACTTGTGCGTATGTATTTGCTCAAGCAGAAACAATTTGGCAAGACATTATAGATGATATAGAAGAGAATTACTAATGGTCAATATAGTTTGTGTTAAAGTTGGCACAAAGTATAAAGCAAATGATGTAAACAGACTTTATAGAATGGTTGACTTAAATATGTCAATACCATATAACTTCTATTGTTTTACTGACGACGAAGAAGGGTTACTCTTACCCATAAAGAAAAAGAGAGTATATGACTTACCTCTCCACTCTTATTGGTGGAAGATGACAGTATTTGATAAGACTATGTGGGACAACAACGAACCAACGTTGTATCTCGATCTTGACGTTATCATACAGAACGATATAACATATTTATTTGAAAGAGTCAATAGAGAACTTATCCGAATAGGTTATATTGGAACGGAAGGTTATATTCAAGAAGAAGAGTTAAAACAGGGGTTGAAATACTATGCTGATGTGAATTCTTCGATTATGTTATATCATGCACAAGATATGCATTTGATTTATGAACTTTTCATGCGAGAACCAGAGATAAATATAAAAAAATATTTTGGAATGTGTCGATATTTAACTCATAAACATGGTTATGATATGACGCATTTTAAATACTGGAACGATTGGTATTCAGCTTGGAAAGCGTATCCAGCTGGCCAGAAGATAAAAGATTCACCCTGGCAGACAATGCAAACAAGTGAATGTGAAGTTGATATTATGATGTATCCCGATAGTGCGATATGTATTATGAATCCACCTTACTGGATAACTGAGAACCAAGAGCTAGAGGTCTTGGAAAAAGTATTTTCTTTTTATTATGGTTAGTTGAGATTATTTTTGTTATAAATAAAGACAACTAGTTTTATAAAGAGATGGCAAATACATGGCACAGTATGAAGACTTAGAAATCGATCAGGGTACAGACGTAGCAATCCAGATCGAATTAGATACCTTCGCAGGTACAAACAAAGATTTAACAAATCACTCAGTTCAAGCTAAGATGAAACGTGGGTACAATAGTGATTCGGCTAACACCCAAGACTTTAATACTATTATAAACACGCCTCCTTCATCGGGGATAATAACTCTCTCTTTAACAAATACCGAAACGAACGCTCTCCAAGTTGGAAGGTATGTTTACGATGTCGAAATCGCTTTCACAGACAGTGATGGTAACTTAATTCAAGAGAGGGTTCTCGAAGGCGCTGTTCGTGTTAAACCTTCCGTGACTAGATAAGAGGATAATTCATGGCTGGTACTACCGTCACAATTGTTAAAAAGGTTACAGTCGGAACTCCGATAAGGAACGTTACTGCTGGTGCTTTCTCAATTTCTAATATAGAAGGTGTAAATTTAACAGGAGCCAAAAATGGTTCTATGTTAGTTTACGATGCAGCAAACTCAAGGTTTTTGGTCGATAGTGATATGTCCAATATCTATACCGAGATCAATGGGGGTACGTTCTAATGGCCATTATTCGCACAAAGAGAAGTACGGGTACTACCGCACCAAGTTCAAATTTACTCAAGAACGCTGAACTCGCATATACAATGGGTACTGGTACTCAGGGTAATATGGGTGGAAGACTGTTCATTGGTAAAGATTCAAACGGGTCAGGATACGCTGCTACTGCATCAGTAGTCGGTGGTAAATACTTTACGGACATGTTAGATCATGTTGCTGGTGTAAACACTGCATCAAGTGCATTGATCGTAGACGCAAGTAAAAAACTAGATGAATTAACAGTTGATTTTGTATCAATAAACAATAGTACAATAAATTCTACTGGTTCAAACGATATCAATATAATCCCTGCAGCTGGTTACTCAGTAACACTTGACAACCAAGTAAAAATAGATTCTGACGCAATTACTGGTGTAGCATCTATCACAACTGGTGCTGTTCTTGGATTGACATCATCTTTAATTCCAGATGCAGACAGTGCAATCGATCTTGGATCATCTACTAAAAAATGGAAAGATCTTTTTCTATCAGGTGGAACTATTCACATTGGTGGATTGAAACTTAGTGATAATAACGGTCAACTTGAAGTAAAAGACAGTGATGGTGTCATAAAATTAGATACACGTGTCACTGCTGGTACAACTGCAAAAACTGCGACAACTATCGTAGACGGTGACAGATTTGTCATGAACGACAGTGGTACTATGAAACAAGTTACTGTTGAAGACATGGCAAAATACTTTGATGACGAGATTACTGCAATGCCAAATCTTGTTACGACTGCCGCGACTTCAGTTGGTGCGTTAAACTCTGGTTCAATCACATCAGGATTTACAAGTATCGATGTTGGTGCAGGAGCAATCACAACAACTGGTCAGGTAACTGCTGGTAAGGTTGTAACTGACAATATAACAGTCGATGTAAATACAATTAGTTCTACCAACACAAATGGTAACATTGTTATATCCCCCCACGGATCTGGATCAATCGATGTTGCAACAAGCAAAATTATAGGTGTAACCGATCCTACAGATTCAGCAGGTGCGGCATCTAAGAATTATGTTGACACAGTTCTAGATCTACAGGACTTAGACGTTGTAACAGATAGT
>Ga0308019_10001950_pt1 | contig 12029 bp, 11 predicted proteins | sample Neamet284_FD_203135 | JGI IMG/M metagenome (GOLD analysis project Ga0308019, IMG submission 203135) | Marine microbial communities from water near the shore, Antarctic Ocean - #284 | ecosystem: Environmental > Aquatic > Marine > Unclassified | place: Southern Ocean | collected 2014-10-01 | reverse complement strand
AATTAAAAACATCTTCAGTGGAGTTGAAATTAATATTAAGTAATCTAGAATTTTAATGATACTTAAATTTTAAAAATGTAGAAAAGTTGAGTTAACTTAAAAATATATAAGCCCAATAAATCAAAAGACCTTGAACTGGAAGTCTAAGAAGAGTAGAGGCTACGTATTTTTTTTTCTTCTTTGCTTTTTTAAAATGATATATGTTGGCAGGAAAAACAACAATCAGTAAAGCTATTATTCCAATAACTGCATAATTTCTTGAATATTCAAATAGTAAACCTAGACTTAAGATTATTTCAATTATTCCAGTGATTGAGTTAATTGATTTAGGAAAAGGAACCCAGCTAGGGGTGATGCTTATAAAGAATTTTGGTTTACGAAAATGACTAACTCCAGCAATAAAATAAAATAAGGACATTAATAATAAGGAAACTAGTTTGAATTCAGACATTATATAAATATAGTGTTATTGTGTTTTTGTTTTAATCATTTAAAATCTTTATTTGAGTTAGATCATAGAACTAAAGAGAAATTTATTCACTTAAATTTAGTGTATATTGTAGGAAATAAATTCAATATAATTTGAAAGACCCTGTACTGAAAAAGGGTTCTTTTTTAAGTATAATTTTATTAATACTTTCTGGAGAATTAGTTTTTTTATTACCATATGTTTTAGCTAGAGTGTTCAGGCCTACCTTTTTGGAAGTGTTTGCTTTAAGCAATCTTCAATTAGGAAGTTTGTTTTCTGTATATGGGATAATAGCTTTATTTTCTTATGTATACGGAGGAGTGATTTCTGATAGGTTTCAACCTAAAATTTTAATAGCAACTTCACTTTTTTTTACATCTTTAGGAGGTTTAGTTTTAGCATCTTATCCATCTTATTTTGTTTTACAGCTTTTATATGGTTACTGGGGTTTTACAACTGTATTTTTATTTTGGGGTGCTATGATTAAGGCTACCCGTGTTTGGGGAGGTTCAGAAAATCAAGGACAAGCTTTTGGTTTTTTAGATGCTGGAAGGGGGTTAGTTGCTGCTTCAATGGCAAGCTTAGGAGTGTTGATATTTTCTATTTTTTTAACAAATGATATTGAATATGCAAATTTAAGTGAACGAAAAGAAGCATTTAGATATGTCATTTTGTTTTCTTCATTTGTTGTGTTTTTAAATGGTTTGTTAGTCCTTTTTTTGATGAAGTCAAATCATAAAAATGAAGATAAAAGTGTTTCCTCATCAAGCTCAAATATTAGAGCAGTTTTAAAAATTAAATCGGTGTGGCTTATAATGATTATTATAATTTCTGCTTATGTAGGATACAAAGTGACAGATATTTATTCTTTATATGCTTCAGAAGTAATGCTTTTTGATCAAATTGAAGCTGCAAATATTGGTTCATTACAATTATATCTTAGACCTTTAGTATGTGTAATTATTGCTTTTTTAGCTGATAAAAAAAGTTACATTTATTTTATTATTCTAGGTTTTATTACAATGCTAATAGGATCAATGATTTTTGCCTTTGGAATTGTTCAATTAAACATGAATTTTGTTTTCTTCTTTTCATTAATTATTGTTGCTACAGGGACTTATGCTATTCGTGCTTTATATTTCTCTATCATGCAAGAAGGATATATTCCTCTTGCATTAACAGGAACAGCCGTTGGTTTAATTTCCGTAGTGGGATATACACCTGATATTTTTGCTACCCCGCTTATTGGATATCTTTTAGATCAATATCCTGGAATGTTGGGTCACCAGTATGTGTTTATGATTTTAGTTTTGTTTTCAATTTTAGGCTTATTGGCATCATTAAAATTTGCTAAATTGATTAAAAAACAGTCTTAAAAAGAATTTCATAATTCGCCCATTAAGCTATAGTCTCAACTTACAAAACAACTTATCATTATAGATTTAATCTATTAATTTATAAGCTAAAAAATAATACAAACTTATTTGCACTTTGAAAATTGTTTTTCTGTTTAAAGTACTATATTTAATAAAACTAACTTAAAAAAATAATTATCAATATGAAGAATCTGTTAAAAATTTCAACTTTAATGTGTCTTTTAATCACCTTAAGTAGCTGTGGTCCAAAACTCCCTAAAGGTCAAAAATCTGTAGAATTACCTTGTTTTCAAGATAGATATACATCAGGAAAAAAAGATTATATAGCTTCTGGAAGAGGTATTAGTGTAAATCAAGTTACATCTAGAAAAAAAGCTATGATGAATGCTAAGTCAGAAATTGCTTCATTGGTAAGAACTAACATTAAATCGTTAACAGATGATTATTCTGTGTCTAGAACTGTAGGTAATAAAGAAGAGTTTAAATCTAGATTTGAATCCATTACATCTGAAAGTGTAAATGAAATGTTAACCGATATTAAAGTTTCTTGTCAGGAATTAGCATTTGACAAAAAATCTGGACAGTACAACACATACATTGCGCTATCTATTAGTAAAGATAGAACTGCTGCTCAAGTAATGCAGAAATTATCTAGTCAGGAAAAGGAAGAATTAGATATGGATTATGAAAAGTTTAGAACTTTATTAGATAAGGATGTTTCAGCTAAAAACTAAACTTCTTTTTTTATCTGTTTTTTTATTTTTTAATATTGTACATGGTCAAAAGGTAAGGTCTTTCAACCAAGTAGAAGGCTGCTCTATATTGCTAACAAACATGACCCTAGAACAAGCTAGGGCTAAAGCAATTGTTAACTTAAAGTTAGAGGCCTTTCAAAAAGCTGGGATTGGAGAAGAAATCACTTCTAACAGTTATTATGAGGTAAAAAAAACTAATACTCAAAATAAGGATAAATATTACGAATCTAACTTTTCAGAAATGAAAGGAGAGATTACTTTTTTTGAAGTAATAGATTTTTCTCAAAAAATTGGAGAAAACAATGAGATTCTTATATGTGCTAAAGGTAAAGTTGAAGTTGCTGCTTTTGATAACAAAAAACAAAATAAAGCTAATATTACCGTAACAGGTTTAGAAACAAGTTATAAAAACAATAGTCCTTTATCTTTTAATCTTAAGGGCAGTAAACCACATTTTTATTGGGTGTTTTTAATAGATAAAGATGAAAATTATTATTTGCTTTATCCAAGATCTTCAGTTCAAACACATGTATTGCCATCATCTAAACCATTACTTTTACCTGATCCATATGAAGAAGATTGGATATTAGAAACAAATATTTCAGAGGAGAAAAACAGTATTATTATAGTCACTGCAAAGGAAGTTGGAATCGAGGCAAAAGATATTTCAGATTTTAATAAGTGGTCTGCTTGGTATAAATCACTTCCTTTTAACAGTAGGAAAAAGCATCTATTTAATTTTTTAATATATTCTTAATGAAAAAATTTTTAACATTATTTTTTACTATTTTCTTTGTTCAAGGTTTAATAGCCCAAACTATATATGTTGAAAAAACTTTGCCTTCAGCAGTACAAACAATTTCTAATTATCAAACTCAAGTTTATGTAGGAGGCTTAAATGGAATATATTACTTTGATAGACCCTATTTAGAATTTAATAAGAAAAATGGTCTTCCTTTAGTAAAAGTATCTCCGCTAGGAACTGAAGCTATTTTTCTTGCCGACAGGAAAATTATTAAATACGATGCCATTTCATTTACAACGATAGATATTGATAAGAATAAAATAAAAAACAAACAATTCACATCAATTATTTCTGATGAAGATGGTACATTTTATTACGTAAGTTCATTAGAAGGTGATTTATTTTCTTTAGATGCATCTCAAAAAGATTTAATACTTAAACCTGTTCCACTTGATTTTTTTGTTTCTCAGATATATTGGCATGAAAACTTAAATAAAATTCTTGTAGCAGATGATTATTACTTACAATACTATGATCCTGTTTCAAAAATAACTTCTCAAAAAATAAAACTTGATTCAGATATAACTGCTGTTAATGCTCACGAAAGAAAATTCCTAGTAACCGCAGGACTTTCAAATGGAAATTTAGTAGTGCTTAATCAAAATTTAGATAAAATTATTTATGAAATAGAAATTTCAAAAGCTTCTCTTACTAGTATTGTTGAAGATCCTGTAGATCATTATTTATACATAGGAGATGCAAATGGAACTGTATTTACTTATGACTTATTAAAAAAAGAAGTCGTTAAGAAAGAAGACCACCACAGTGGAAGTATAAAAATGGGAAGCGTCTACGAACCGCTTTCAAATAAGAAATACATAATGACTATTGGTTCAGATGATATGCTTAAAGTTTTGTCAACAACGGATTTAACTCCTAATTATATTAGGATTTTAGAAGATAGGGTTAAGCGAGTAAAAGAAAAGTTTCTTTCTATTAAAGATGGAGAATCTGCTGTATCTTATGATAGAAGAGTTAATCAAACAAACATAAATAACTTAATAGAGAAGACTAAAATTAAGCTTATAGATAGTATTGCTAGAACCAAACTTACTGGAATAGAAAATTATAAAGTAGTTGATCAAAATTTGATTGTTGATTTAGATCCGTTTACTCCAATTAAAATTAAATTATTCAAAAATGTTAAAGACATTAATACACTCAATATTAGTGAATCACATTTTATTCTTAACAGGGACAATTCATTTACAATTAGATCTTTAACGGTTAAAAATGATTTTAAGCAAAATTCATCAGAGACTCCAATTAAGTTCAGTTCAAATAGTAAAATCATGCAGTCTTTTGAGGAGGAAATTTCCTTAGATCTTTCTAAAGAAATAGCTAGAAAGGAAGCGGGTTTTAAAACTAGTCTTAACGATGTGGTAAGTAACATGAGATCTGAAGGTAAGTTAAATGACGTAGATCTTACTGTGACTTCAGCATTAAAAAGAGAAAAAGATTCTTTGGGTAATGACGAATTAAATCTTCATTTAACCTTTTTATCTCAAGGTATTAGAGCTGAAGCTCAGAAAGAAACTGCAGATTATCCCTCAGGGAAATATGATATTTTTGATTCCGAGGCAGCAACAACTCTTGTTGGGTTTTTTATTAAATCCATTGAAGATAAATTAAGCGAATATTTAACAGATGGAAGAAGAGTAACTTTTAAAATAACCGGAGCTACAGATAAATCAGGAATAAAATCTAGCTTACCCTATAATAATGAATATGGAAGTTTCAAAAACTTTCCTTATTACTTTCAAGGTCAATTATCAGGTCTTGTTTTAGATAAAGTAAGTGGAATTAAAAACAACAGTCAGTTGGGTTTTTTAAGGACTTACGCTGTTAGAAGTTTTATAGAGAAGAACTCAGATGTTTTTGAAAATACCAAAAGAAAATATATTCATTACTCTGAAGAAGCAGATGCTTACGGAAGAGAACATAGGAAAATTAAAATTGTAGTAATTATTCATAAAATTGTTCCATTAGTTCAAAATACTAATTCATCAGATATTAAAATAAGTGATGTAGATGTTAATATTCCTAAAGGCCCAAATACACCTGGATATGCATTAGTGATTGGAAATGAAGATTATTCATCATTTCAAAGAAATATCCAAAAAGAATCTAACGTTCCATTTGCTATAAGAGATGGAGAAGTTTTTAAAGAATATTTAAATCAGATGTATGGGATGCCAAAAGAAAATATTGATTTTTTAAAAAATGCAACCTTAGGAGAAATGACTCAGGCTATTTCTAGATTAGAAAGGCTCATGGATTTAGACGGTAAAGGAAAAGATATTGTTGTTTTCTATTCAGGTCACGGTATGCCTGAAGAAAAAACTAAAGAACCTTATCTTATTCCTGTAGATATTAATGGTAATAATGTCTCTCAAGGAATAGCTCTAAAAGATCTCATGTCACGTTTAAGTAAAAAACCACACAATAAAATATCTTTTATAATAGATGCTTGTTTTAGTGGTCTTGGAAAAAATGAACCTTTAGTAAGTTTAAAAGGTGTTACTGTTAAGGCTAAGAACCCAGAATTAGGTGATAATATGCTACTAATTAGTTCTAGTTCTGGAACTGAAAGTTCAGTCGTAGATAAAGATAACCAACACGGTTTGTTTACTTATCATTTGATGAAAATATTAAAAGAAACTAAAGGAGATATAAGTATTCAAGATCTATACAATAGACTTAGAAAAGATGTAGCTATTAATGCTATCAGAAAACTAGATAAAGTTCAAACACCTTCAATATTATTAGGTAAAAGCTTTAAAAATAAATCTGATTCTTTTAAAATTATTGGAAAATAAAGAGTCTATTAATACTTGACTGATTTTTTATGACAATAAGTTACCAGGAAATTTTAGAACAAATAGATTTAGTAAATCCTATAGTTTATTCTAGAAATAGAAACTTTATTGATGGCTCAGTAAGCAAGTTGTCTCCCTATATATCAAGAGGAGTTATCTCAACTAAGATTGTTTTTGATCATTTGATTAAAAAAGGTTATGAATTTTCTAAAATTGAAAAATTTATCCAAGAACTATGTTGGAGAGATTACTGGCAGTTGATTTGGGTAGAAAAACAAAATCTTATTAATCAAGATTTAAAAAGAAAACAGTTAGATGTTGAAAATCACTTTTTATCAAACTCTATTATAAATGCAAATACTGGTATTAGAGCAATTGATAATGCCATCTTAGAGTTATATAGCACTGGATACATGCACAATCATTTACGTATGTATGTTTCTTCATTAGCGTGTAATGTATCTAAAAGTCATTGGAATATCCCTGCAAAATGGATGTATTATCACCTCTTAGACGCCGATTGGGGTAGTAATGCTTTGAGTTGGCAATGGATTTGCGGATCTAACAGTAACAAGAAGTATTACGCCAACCAAGAAAATATAAACAAATACTGTTTTACAAATCAAAAGAATACATTTTTAGATTTAGACTATTCACAGTTTGAATTTCTTAAAATTCCCATTGAATTAAAAGAAACAATAGATCCAATATTAAAAACCAAACTTCCTGAAAATAAGGATTTGAAGCTTGATACTAATTTACCAACTTTAATATATAATTTTTATAACCTGGATCCTTTATGGAGAGAAAATGAAGAAACTAACAGAGTATTGTTGCTAGAACCTGAATTATTTAAGGATTATCCGATTTCAGATAAATCTGTTGATTTCATGTTAGGTCTGTCTAATAATATAAAAGGTATGCAAGTTTATGTTGGTTCCTTCGATGATTTAATTGAAAAGTATAATTTGAAATCAATTATATTTAAAGAACATCCTTTAAACCTTCATTATAAGGGAGTTCAAGATGCTAGGGATTGGATGTTTGAAAATAAAAATAACTTAAATTCTTTTTTTAGTTATTGGAAAAAATCTAAAAAACAGTACTTAAAATCATTGATTAAATACAGTTGATTATTGATCTATAGTATTTACAGAAAAAGACTGTAATGTATGGTCTTGGACAACTAAGTCAAACTCAAGTGGGTTACAACAGATTTCACAATCTTCAATAAAATTTTGATTACTAATGGAAGAATCAACCATTTTTAGTTGATTTTCCCAACAATGAGGGCAGTCAAAATAATGTTCAATCATTTATTTAAAATTCTAATAATTTCAGTAAAGATAAAGAAGATGTTTCGTAATTAAAGCAGAAGATTTACCTAAATTTATTTTCATTATTAATAAATCTAAGTTAATTATTACATAGTATTTTTACTTTACAACTATTAAATAATGATTTATTTAATAGTATTTTAAATCATATTTTTTCTTTCCGTTCTGTTTGAGTCATTTTTTTTTTGTAAATTATAAAGTATGGGTATTAAAAATTTTAAAGGACCTTCAAATACAGAGACAAAAAAAGTTTCACAAAACATACTTGTAAAAGATTATATGAGTAAAAATGTAACAACTTTTCATAAATCTGATTGTATATATGATGTTATGCGAGAGTTGTTAGATAAAAAAATTTCTGGGGCTCCAGTAATTAATAAATCTGGAAAATTAGTTGGAATAATCTCAGAAAGTGACATTATGAAAAATATAATCGATAGTCAATATTATAATATGCCAATTGTAAAAACTAAAATCTCTAAGTATATGACAAAATCGATAGATTATATTTCTCCAGATATAACCATTTTTGAAGCAGCTTCCGAGTTTTTGAAATTAAAAAGAAAAAGATTTCCCGTAATTAGTTCTGATAGAATTATTGGTATTATAAGTAGGATAGATATAATATCTGCTTCCTTAAATATAAGAAGCCAAATGTGGAAAAAAACAGACGCATAATAACTAATTCTTATTTATCCGGATATTTTCTAAATTGAAAAAAACTAACCTTCCATTTAAAATATGTCCAATTTGTAATAAACCATTTAATTGGAGAAAGAAATGGGAAAGAGATTGGGATGGTGTTATTTATTGTAGTAATAAATGCAAAATAAATAAAAATAAAATTCAACCATCTGAAAATTAATTTTCTCAAAATTTTAATGATAAGGTTTATCCACCTTTTTTTATAAACACTAATTTTTTTTCAATAAAACTTTGTGTTTAATTAATTAATATTTACTTGTTATTAAAATAACTATATTAAAAAAAATTTATTTTATTTTTTATGAAAATTCAAAAAAAGATTGAGGGACTGTTTTCAATAATATATTCTGAAAATAATATTAAAAAATTTGAAAAATATATTCTTTATTTAGCCTCATTAGGATTTGTAATTCATTTGTTAATAATTCTTTTAAATAATTATAATTTAATAGAACTATCTATAATTGAAACGAATTTATTTTCAAACCCAATTTCCGCTTTATACACTCCATTTTCATTTATTTTAATTTATGAGGCTTTTCTTTTAATTTATTATATTCCAAGGTCTTTTACTACAGCGGTTGGGAAGCAATATGAAATAATATCTTTAATTGTAATTAGAAAAATATTTAAAGACATTCCTTTAATAGATTTAAATGCTAATTGGATTGAAAATGTTAACAATCAACAATTGATTTTTGATCTTTTAGGGGTTTTAATAATCTTTTTCTTAATTTATTTATTCAAAAAAACCAAAGAAAATCTTCCAGTCAAGTCTGCTACAGGAAAGTTAGATCGTTTTATAGCCTCTAAAAAATTCTTGAGTATTATTCTGCTTCCAATACTATTAATCATTTCAACCATTAGCTTCTATAACTGGTTTAATGGGGTATTTGTAAATGATTTGTTTGATCAAAATTTAAACTATCTTTTCTTTAACGAGTTTTTTACTATTCTGATTTTGGCTGATGTTTTTATTCTTTTATTATCATTTCAATACACAGAAAGATATAGTCAACTAATTAGAAATACAGGATTTATAATTTCAACAATTTTATTAAGACTTTCTTTTTCAACTACAGGACTAGCTAGTATACTTTTAATAATTTCAGGAATAGTTTTTGGACTATTAATTTTATTAATATATAATGCGATAGAGAAAGATTTAAAGAGTCAATAGATCATAAACAAGGATATTTATTCTTAATTTCTATACTATCTATAAGAACTATTAAATAGTTTAAAAATGTATACCTAGATCACTGTCTTGTAATCTTTGCTTAATTATTTGTATAATTCTTCTTTTTAGTTCTTGTGTGTTTTTACAGTAAAAAGTTAATTCACTTACAGAAAAGTGACCAATAACACTACCTAAAAGTATGTTTTTGAAGTTAGTGTCTTTTGTTAAAATTGAATTAATTTTTTCATTTTGCTTTTCTTTTTTAAGATTGACAAAGTCAATTTTTATATCATTTATATAATTTTTAAAAAAAACAATCAATAAATTATGTTGCATCTTTATAGTAGGTCTGATTACCTCATTTTGAAATTTTTCAATATCTAAAGTTCCAGCTTTTACTAAATCTGACAATATTGGTCTATCTTTTAATGTCATTAGAACTAAAGCACATATTGATAAACTAATCTTACTATAAAATAGCAAATAAGTACTATCCAAATTGTTTTTCTATTTTCTTGAAACCATTCCATTAATTAGTTTTTTAAATTATTATTTTGATTTAAATTTTAACACAATCTTTTTAGCAAAGGGATGTATTTTTATAGCATTCTATCAAATTATGTTAATGATACATCAATTTCTATTATTTTTTGCTTCACGCATATTAAAATCTTACATTAATTGTAAAAATACAAAGTTATTTGTTTTATTAAATAAATGGAATTGAAAAATATAATTATTTCTAAAGCTCCAGCCAGGATCTGTCTCTTTGGAGATCATCAAGATTATTTAGGACTTCCTGTAATAGCATGTGCTATAAATAAATACATGACCGTAGAAGGAGGGTTTGTCACAGGAGATCAGTTAAATTTTAATTTAATTGATCTAAATAAAAAAGTAAGTATTAATATTAATGAAGATATAATAGTTATAAAAAAAGGAGATCATATTAGAGCTGTAATTAAAACATTACGAGCTTTTGGCTGTCGTGTTAACTCAGCTATGGATATAGATGTTAGAAGTGATATTTATATAAATGCAGGTATTTCAAGTTCATCTGCTCTAACAGTTTCTTTAATAAATTTTTTCATTAAAGCCTTTGGGATTAATAGAGAAATTAATAATGAATTGATTGCTGAAATAGCATATAACTCAGAAGTTATTGAGCAAGGAGGATCAGGAGGAAAAATGGATCAATATTCAATAACTTTAGGAAATACAATATTTTTAGAAACTGGCTCAAAATTTTCATACAAAGAAATTAACACTGGGTTTAATAGTTTTATAATTGCAAATTCTGGAATTGAGAAAAATACAGACAGAGTATTGAAAGATTTGAAGAATAAGGCTCTTGATGCTTTAGTAAAAGTTCAAAAAATAAATTCAAATTTTGATATTTTAAAATGTAATAAGCAAGAACTAGAAACTTATTCTAATTTATTAGACAATAAATCATTTACTTATTTTAAAGCAGCAGTAGAAAATCATCACATTACTATGAAAGCTTTGAATGAGATAGAAAGTTCAAACACAAGTATTAAGGTTTTAGGAGAATTAATGAACTTACACCACAGTATTTTGAAAAATAAACTTAAAATTACAGTTCCTAAAATTGATCATATGATTAATGCAGCAAATTTAGCTGGAGCATACGGCTCAAAGATTATTGGATCTGGCGGTGGTGGCTCAATTGTTGCAATTTCAAATATTAAAAATGAAAATAAAATCATGAAATCAATTTTAAATGCAGGAGCAAGTCAAGTTTGTAAAGTTAAAATATCAAAAGGAGCTTTTTTGAAATGAAAAACAAAATAAAAATTTAGTAATACATGAAAGAGATTAAACCAACATTATTAATATTAGCTGCCGGAAAGGGGAGTCGGTATGGTGGTTTAAAGCAACTAGATGCATTTACTGAAGATGGAGCTACTATTCTAGATTTTTCTATATACGATGCGTTACAAGCTGGGTTCGGAAAATTTGTATTTATAATCAGAAAAAGTTTCGAAAAAGAATTTAAGGAAGTTTTTAATAAAAAAATTAATGGAAAAGCAGAAGTTGTATATGTGTTTCAGGAAATAGATGGTGTTTCAAATGAAGATAAAAACTTCGAAAGAAAAAAACCCTGGGGAACAGGTCATGCAATGATGATGGCAAAAGATGTTGTAAATGAAAATTTTGCCATTATTAATGCTGATGATTTTTATGGAAAAGAAGCATTTATGACGATGGCTAAAAAGTTAAGAGAAACAAATAAAGATTCATATAATTTTAGTGCCATGGCATATTTATTGAAAAATACAGTTTCTGACCATGGATTTGTTTCAAGAGGAGAGTGTCAAGTTAATAAAGATGGCTATTTAACTGAAATAACTGAGCGTACTCAAATAGAAAAACTTAACGGAAGTTTAGTTCGTAAAAATGAAAATGGAGTTTTTGTGCCAATTTCAGAAAAAACAGTGGTATCCATGAATTTTTGGGGATTTACTCCAAAATGTTTTGAATTTGGTAACACTCTTTTTGAAGAATTTTATTTTAAAAATAAAAATAATTTAAAAGCTGAATTTTTTATTACACTAATAG
>Ga0308019_10001949_pt1 | contig 12037 bp, 12 predicted proteins | sample Neamet284_FD_203135 | JGI IMG/M metagenome (GOLD analysis project Ga0308019, IMG submission 203135) | Marine microbial communities from water near the shore, Antarctic Ocean - #284 | ecosystem: Environmental > Aquatic > Marine > Unclassified | place: Southern Ocean | collected 2014-10-01 | reverse complement strand
GTAATGTTTGAGATTTAACTTGGATTGATTCTGAGGTAGAGTCATACATACTATTTGCAGTGTTGTCAGTGTTGATATAAAATTTGACCGTACCAGTAGTATCTGATACTGCAGAATTGTTTGGAAAAACATTATTTAGTTTATTTTCAGAAATATTATGTTCTAATAATTCATAATTTTCTATTGAGGGTTCATAACAAAAAATTTTTCCATTAGTACAGTTCTGACTTGCATAAAGACTAAAAATTCCTATGTGAGCACCGATATCAATAACGACATCATTTTTTTGAATTTTAAATCCATGTTTATCATACTCTTTTAATATCCAAATTAAGGAAAAAGTATCTAGATCAGTAGAATTAGAACGTATTTTTATTTTTAACCCAGATTTTATTTTAAACCAAACATGGGGTTTTTTAATTAAACCAAAATATAACAATGGAAAAACATGCCAATTATCTAAACATTGCATGGTCTTAAGCAAAATTTGTAACTTAAATGAAAAATTTCCCATAATAAAGAATAAGCACATGTTAACAAATCTAAAGATTACTATAGAAAAGAGGTTATTTTTATAGAAAATTCAAAAGAAGTGATTAAATTTAAACCACATAAGAAAATTAGGCATAGATATGAAAGAAAAATTATTCATAATAGGAACAGGTGGTCTTACGGGCTCTAAATTGACAGAAATTGCCAAGGATGATTTTGAAATATTTGGAAGTTATAATTATAGAGATCCTAAAATATCTTTCATAAAAAATTTTAATTTAGAGATTTCTAATACAAATCAAGTTAAAGAAATTTTAGAAAAAGTAAAACCGGACATAGTAATTAATACAACAGGTATCAATAATGTAGATTATTGTGAAAAACATCCAGAAGAAGCATCAAAAATTAATGTCTTGGCAATAAAAGAAATTTATCAAATTACAAAAAAAATGAATATTAAACTAGTTCAATTATCATCAGATTCAGTATTTGATGGAAAAAAGCAATCAGGATATAATGAAATAGATATTCCTAAACCTATCAATCATTATGGAAAAACTAAACTTGAAAGTGAAAATGTTGTTTTAGAAAACTCTGAAAATGTTGTTGTTCGTGCTAGTGTTTTGTATGGCTGTATATCAAATATTCTTGCTAAATTAGAATCAAGTTCAAAAAAACCAATAAATTTTGGACAATGGTTAATCAATAAATTAATTTTAAATGAAAAAGTTCAAATAATTACTGATGAATATAGTTCACCAATTATTGTAGATGATTTTGCACAATCAATTTTACATATAATTAAAAATAAAGGAAACGGAATTTTTCATTCTGCACCAAAACTACAAATTACAAGATATGATTTTAGTCTAAAAATTGCCAAGGCGTTAGATTTACCACATGAATTAATTGAGCCCATATCTAACAAAGAATTAGGAAGAGATGTCAACACAGGAATTAATAAATGTCTAAATTCAGATAAATTATCTAAAAAACTAAATTATGAATTTTTAACATTAGATAAATCTCTAGATTTGTTAAAAACACAGTTTAGGCATTTGTGATAAAAGAAATGAATTATAAATTTAATTTATGGATTAAATATATACACTTTAATTAAACCAATAAAGAATTGCAAAAAAAATATTTAAGCATATTTGGAATTATAATTATAATAATTTTTTATTCAGTATTTCTTTCTATTTCAGATTTAGATGAATTTCTAAAACAAATGGATTCAGTGAAAGTTGAATTAATTCCAATAATTCTTACTCTTCATTTCTTGGTAGTAATATTAAGAATATTTAGACAAAAAATTCTTTTTGATTCAATCAAAGTTGAATTATCTTTAAAAGAACATTTTATGATTCATTTATCAGGCTTAGCATTGATTATGACACCGGGAGGGTTAGGGCAATCAGTAAAAGCAGTGTACTTAAAAGAAAAAAAGGACATTAGTTACGGAAAATCAATCTCATTAACATTATCTGAAAGATTCTATGATCTTTTATCAATAATTCCAGTAATTTTTGTAATGTCATTTTTTGTAGATTCTTTTGAAGCAAAATTAAGTTCAATTTTAGTTTCCATATTATTAATAACAATACTAATTATTGTACGAAATAAAAAAATATTTAATTCCATAATTTCCAAATTACCAAAAATTTGGATATTGAAAAATATTGTAGAAAATTCAGATGAGTTATTTGAGATCTTGAAACAATTAACATTAAGAAAAACATTCACATCATCATTTATCATAGGAATAGGTTCATGGATAGTAGTAGGGATAGCATTTTACTATAGTTTTGTTGCATTTAATTTAGAATTAACATTTTTTGAAACTACAATTATTTCACTAGTTCCAATTGTAATTGGAACTTTATCATTTTTACCTGGAGGAATAGGGGCAACGGAAATTACAATGATGGGATTTTTGTCAAGGTATAATTTAGATAATTCATTGTCATCAGCACTTGTATTATTCACTAGAATTACAAGCATTTGGTTTTTAACATTAATAGGTATTATTGCAACCAAAATAATTCTAACAAAAAAATAACTAAAAAATTATCAATGAAAAAAAATTAGAATTTAAGAAAGAATTTAACATGCTAAAATAACAAAATTGTAAATGCAAAATATTATTGAATTTATATATAAACATAAAATTAAAATAATTTTTCTTGCAGTTTCATTATTGGCATTACATTCATTTTTTTTAATATTCATGTTAGGCGTAGATACACCGCAATCAGATGAAATAGATTTCATTCCATTTGTAAAAACATTTTTTGATGGTGGACCTTGGTGGGAAGATTCAGAGTTTTTACAGCATTATAGTCATAGACAAACAATACCTAGTTTCATTTTATTGGTTAGTTCTGTATTGGATAACGGAAATATTGTAAATCAGATGTATTTAGCAGCAAGTTTTCTTATTGTTGCAGCAATAACTTTGTATTATTTACTTAGAAATACAGAACCTAAACTTGTCTGGCTCACCATTCCCATAGCAGCGCTTGTTTTCAATGCAGGACAATATGGTTGTTATTTATGGGGAACGTGTGCAATTTCATGGTTTCTCACTTCAATGTCAATCATTCTAGTGGTTTTTTTTATTTCAAGAATTGAGAACAGTAAATTTTCTATTATTTTAGCAATAATATTTTCTACAGTTGCATCATTTACAATTTTTCATGGATTAATGGCATGGATAATTGGTGGATTTGGATTACTATTTCTACAGAAAAGAAGAAAAGAATCAATAATAATTTGGAGTATTTCAGCATTAACTGTATATCTAATCTATTTTACAAATTATACAAAAAGTTGGAATGGTGTACAATACAATACACTATTTACTATTGAGGGAATTGAATATGTGTTATTATTTGTATCAAACGGATTACTTGTACATTTACGTGAATTATATCCAATTCAAATTGTATATGGTATTATTATTATAGTAATTATTATCGGCGGACCAATTTATTTAAAAACAAAAAAACACCTAAGTTACAAAATAATACCATGGTTACAAATTGGATTGTTTGGATTAATGGGTGGAGTTATAACTGAATTAGGGAGAATAGGAATAGTAGGTGCAGTAGCATCACGGTACATTGCAATTGCAACATTTGCACAAATCGCTTCGTTGGTTATTGGAACTATTATATTTTTTTATTGGTATAATAAATTAGAAAATAAAAATGTAAAAAAGATTGCTAAGATAATTTTTGTAATTATTATGATGATTTTGATTATAGGTATAAGCAGTTCATATTATAGCGGATGGAAAAATGGCGGGGATTGGTTAATACAAAATACAGCAGGCTATGAATGTCTAAGAGATCCTGTTTTTGATCTAAAATGTAGAGGGATTTTTGGAACTGAACAGCAATATAATAATTTAAAAATACTAAAAGAATTAGAACTATCAGTATTTTCTAAAGAAGTTGATATGCAAGTTATCACAGACCCATTATTAGAAGATGCAAATTGGAAAGATATGAAATTAGTACAATATGGAGAAGGTGAAATTGAATATGTCAATCTCAATCCAAGTATTCCAAGCTGTTGTTTCTCCCCCATAGAAACAGAAATTTTTGTAGATAGAGAAGAATCAGTAATAGATGTTGGAGCTTGGGGAATTTTTACAAAAAAAGATGTTAACGTAAATTCAGCCTATGTGTTTATTGATGAAAAAGTGAATTCTAAATCTCATCTAGGGTATTTGAACATAAATTATGAAATTTATGAAGGAAAAACAAAACCATCATTTTTTGCAGGGATTGGTGGAATAGTTAATCTCGAAAAAATATCTGATGGATGTCATACAATGTCAATAAGAATAGTACATGAAATGAACTATTATTCAATCAATACTAATTCACAAATATGTGTAAAATAAAAAGTAAATATGCTGTATTTTTTTAATTTAACATCGAAGTATTAACCACAAAAATTTAAAACCAATTACTATTGCTTTTGAAAATTTATTAGATTCAATTTTTGAGATACCAATTCGTTTGTTAAAAGTAACAGGTATTTCTATAATTCGAAGATCTTTTTCAATTCCAATCATTGTAAGATATAATCCAATACCAATTCCACCAATTGGTGTATCAGAATCAGGATAGGTAAGGTCATCAATAATTTTTTCCAATGCATTTTTTTGTATTAAACGATAAACACACCCTACATCAGTTAAATTAACAATTCCTGTATGATGTAAATTAAAATATTTTATTTGAATTAATTTTCCAAGTAAAAAATTACCCCATACATGGAATACACTATTTTGATTTCCTTTTTCAGTAATTATTTGATTTTGTCTAGTACCAATTACCATATCAGTATTATCAAGATATGGAACCATTTTTTCAAGATCATATGAGTTGTAAGTTCCATCAGCTTCAGTAGTACCAATAATATTACAATCAGTTTTTAGAGCTTCTTTTAATCCCAAAACAAATGAATGAGAGTACCCTTTATTTTCATCTTTTGTGATTACGTTAGCACCATATTCTTGAGCAATTTTTACTGTATTATCTTCACTATTGTTATCAATTACAATAACAGATTCAACAGAAGATTGTTCAATAAAATTTTTAACTACTTTTCCAATTGAAAGCTCCTCATTAAAAGTTGGAATAATCATAGTTATTTTAGGCACATGTATTGGATCATAATGTAAATAATGAAGGGATGAATTAGTTTTGTATTGTTTTCTACCAAACATAAATCCAATTGCAGAAATAATCCAGATAATATCAACCAGTATAATCCAACGAACATATTTTGAAAGATAGATATTTTCCAACAAATTTGTCCCTTGAATAATTGATTCAGCACCATCCATTATCCAAAAATATAGATTAATTCCAATCCAAGAAATATTAATAATTAGAAGAAATAGAAAAGTAATTACTAAAGCAATAAAAAATTTTCTCATTTAATCATCTAATTCTAATAATGAATTGTTTATTAATTAATTAATAGGTGATTCAACTATGAAAGCAATAATCTTAGCTGGTGGTTTAGGAACAAGACTAGAAGAAGAGACACATTTGAAGCCAAAGCCATTGATTGAGGTAGGAGGTAAACCACTTTTGTGGCACATTATGAAAACTTATTCAGCACACAACATTAATGATTTTGTAATATGTTTAGGGTACAAAGGGTATATGGTTAAAGAATATTTCAATAATTATTTTTTACATAGTTCAGATGTCACAATTGATATTAAAAATAATAAAATGGAAGTGCATCAAATTCATGCAGAACCATGGAGAGTAACTTTAGTAGATACGGGTGAAAAAACAATGACTGGTGGAAGAATTAAAAGAGCAAAAAAATATGCTAATGAAACTTTTTGTTTAACTTATGGAGATGGCTTGACTAATTCTAATATTACAAATACAATTGATCTCCACAAAAAAAATAAGTTTGTTACAACTATTACTGCAGTTCAACCTCCAGGAAGATTTGGAGCGTTAGTGATTGAAGAAAATAAAATTACAAAATTTCAAGAAAAACCTCCAGGGGATTCTAATTGGATTAATGGTGGATACTTTGTATGCGAGCCTGAAATAATTGACAATATAGAAAATGATTCAACTGTTTTAGAACAAGAACCTCTTCAAAATTTAGCAAACAATGGAAATCTAGGGGCATACAAACACAAAGGATTTTGGCATCCAGTAGACACACTTAGAGATAAAAATTATTTGAATGAATTATGGGGGAAAGGACAAGCTCCATGGAAAAACTGGTAAAACATAATAGTATATTTCCTCATTATTCTTTCATAAAACCAATTTTATAATAAGTTCCATCTGGAAATTTTTCTTTATCCAAAAATCCACGACCATCAATGATCAAAGGTTTTTTCATAAATTTATTTAATAATTCAAAATTTAATGATTTGAATTCAGACCATTTAGTAAATACTAAAACAGCATCTGAGTTTTCAAGTGACTCTTCAATTTTTAAATTATATGTACATTCTTTTGGTAATAGAATAGAATTAGAAATATTTTTTATTACAGGATCGTATGCTGAAACTTGTGCTCCTTTTTCTAGAAATAACTTGATAGCATCAATTGAAGGCGACGATCTTAGATCATCAGTATCAGGTTTGAAAGTTAAACCAAGTATTGTAATTTTTTTATTTTTTAAAGAACCCAAAATTGATTCACAAAGTTTAATCATTTTATCAGGCCTCTCATCATTAATTTGTAAAACTGCATTTAGTAAAGGAGTAGAAACTTTTTGTGATTGGGCAAAATTCAAAATAGCTTTTACATCTTTTGGAAAGCAGCTTCCTCCAAATCCACAACCAGGGACTAGATAAGAATCCAAACCAGGCACAATGCTTTGTCCATTTATTTGTGATGTTATTCTTTTATCTGAAACAAGAGCTTTGAGAACTTGATATGGATCAACGTTTGGAATTTTCTCTGAAATATTAGCAATTTCATTAGAAAATGAAATTAGCATTGAAAAAAATGAATTGTTTGCATATTTAATTAATTCTGCAGACTCAAGATTTGTATGAATAAATTCACAGTTACCCTTAAAATCTATGAAAATTTCCTCAACAAAATTAATACCATATTTATCAATACTACCAATAACAATTTTATCAGGATTCATAAAATCATCTAACGCATTTCCTTCTCTTAAAAATTCAGGAACCATGCATAAGTGAAAATTTTGATTTAACTTATCTTCAAGAATTGGTAATAATATTTTTCTAGTAGTTGATGGAGTTACTGTACTACGAACTATTATAACATAATTTTCTTTGTCATTATTTTTTATTGCTGATGCTAAAGCATCAATGGCAGATTTAATTTGAGATAGATCTATCGTATGATTTTTTGTTGGAGTTCCAACACAAACAAAGCAACCATCTGTATTTTGGATCAAAATATCTAGATCATTAGTAGAATGAAGATTGTTTTTTGTAATTGTTGTGTTTAATAGTTCTTGCAGCCCTTTTTCAAAAAAAGGTAGTTTACCCGAATGAACATGATTTACTTTTTCTTCATTAATATCAAAAATAGTAATTTCATGTTTTTTGGCAGCTAGACAAATTCCAGTAGTAAGTCCAACATATCCTGCTCCAATTATACCTATTTTCATTTTAAATTACCAATATACCAATCATATACACGCTTAAGTCCTTGAGAAAAATCTACTTCTGGTACATATCCAACAGATTTTTTAATAATTGTAAGATCAGGACATCTTCTTTTAGGATTATCTGTTGTATAATTTATCTCACTACTTTGAACTAATTTTATTTCAACATGTTTATCCACCATATTTTGAATCATTTCTGCAACATGTTTAACAGATATTTCTTCATCATTTCCAATATTACAAATAATTCCATTATGATTTGAGAATAATAATCTAAAAAATCCTCTAATAGCATCACTTACATAACAAAAGCTTCTTGTTGGAGTTCCATCACTATGAATAATTATTTCATTTTTTGTAATAGCATTTTTCATAAAATCAGGAATCATTCTACCATCATCTAGATTTAGAAATGGTCCAAAAACATTGAAAGGTCTTGCAATTTTTACAGGAGTTCCATATTGTTGAAAATAAAGAAGTGAAATAGTTTCAGCTAATCTTTTTGATTCGTCATAACATGCTCTTGGTCCAGTACAAGAAACTCGCCCTAAATATGATTCAGGAGTAGGAACAATTTCAGGATCACCATAAATTTCACTACTACTAAGATACAATATACTTGTTACATGTTTTTTCTTTGCAAGGTCTAACAAATTTTTTGTTCCTTGATAATTTACATCAACTGTCTTAATTGGAAACTTTCTATATGTAGGAGGGGATGCAATACTTGCTGCATGTATGATATAGTGTAAATCTCCTGAAAAATCAAAATTTTGTGAAATATCTTGTTCAAAAAAAGTTACATTAGGATCTGAAATAATATTTTTTTCTTTAGATGTAATCAAATTATCTAAAATGATGATTTTGATGGGTTTTGAAATTTTTGTATTGATATATTTCAAAACATTTACAAAATATATTCCAAGAAAACCTTTGCCGCCTGCAATTAGGAATGTTTTACCCTCAATATCATCATAAGAAAATTTTAGATCATTTGCAATTTTTTCAACATCATCTAAAAATATAGTCTCAGAAGATACAGTCATCAAATTTTGTATAATATACATCAATAAATTCTATTTCTCTTTAAAATTTATTATATTATAATAAAATTTTAGATTAATTTCTAGTTTTTACCGCAGCAATTCTTGCAATTTCAATCAATTCTTGCACTCTCACCCCATCTTGAAAGTTAGGCTTGGTGGCAATACCATTGTTACACCAGTTGATGAACCTAGTAGCAATTGATATTACTACTTTTACTCTAGAATCCTCTAATTCATCATCAGATAATTCTAAAAGAAATTTAGAATTAATTTTTTTTGTTTCTTGTGAAGTTTCAAGAATTAATTCAAAATTATCTACAAAATTATTAGTGTTATTTTGTAATAAAATGGATCCTTCTTTTCCTACAAATTCTATTCTATGTTTTTGTTTATCATCACAAGAAATATCCAAATGAATATTTCCCCTACAACCATTTTCAAATAATACAGTCATATCAATTCGAGTTTCACCACCATTCAAACTTCTATTTGAAGTAAAAAATTTACATTGTAAATTTTGGATGTTTCCAATAAAATATTCTAAATAATAAAATATATGAGAAAAATAAAAAGAAAGTGCCCCTCCCCCTTGTCGTACATCTGTTTTCCAAGATTTAATTTCATTACGTAGATCATGACTTAAAAATGTCCAATCAATGTTAATGTTAATTAATTTTCCAATTAATTTGCTATCAATTATTTTTTTTGTTGAAATCCATTCAGGAATTTCTGGAAATATAAAATCTATGGTGTTAGGTAAGCTTTTTTTTTAGCTAGTTCATTTAGTTCTTTGGAAGTATGAACAGACATTGTTAATGGTTTTTCTGCAAAAACAGCAATTCCATGTTCTAAAGCATATTTTATTATTTCATATTGATGTTTAGGTGTTACAGCTACTGCAAGTGCATCAGGTTTTTCTGTTTCTATCATTTTTTTCCAATTTGAATATTGATTTATACCAAATTTGTTACAATTATTCTGCATTCTTTCAGAATTAGTTCCACATATGCTTACAACTTTACAGCCCTTAACTTTACTAAAAGATGGAAGCAAACCATACATTCCAAATCCTGAACCTATTATTCCAACTTTTGTATACATGTTAATTTTTTACCACTTTAAGATCAGGTAGAGGTATAATAAAATTTGATTTTAATCCTCTAGCCCTTAATTGTTGCATTATAGGTTCTGCCAAATGCCAGGCTAAAATAATTAGATAATCAGGTTGATCTTTAAGAAGAATTTCATTATTAATAATAGGTATTTGTTTACCAGGCAGAAACATTCCAAGCTTTAGTGATTTTGGTTGTTCTGTAATGTAAGGTATCATATCTTTGGATACACCATAATAATTTAATAGTGTAACACTACGTCCAGGACAAGAATTCCCTACAATTGTTTTATGTTCATTTTTTATCTTAAACACAAAATTCATAAAATCTTCTTTTGCTTGTTTTACACGATCTGCAAATTTTTCATATGTTTTTAATTCATAAAGATCTGAATTTTCTTCAAGATTTAGTAAATCAGTAATATTTTGAGAAATGGGTTTGTTTTTACCTTTAGTAACGTGTACTCTAATGTTACCGCCATATCTATCACCTCGTTCAACATCAGTGACAGTAAAATCATAATAACTAAAAAGTTTGATTAGTGATTTTAGAGAATATGTTCTTAAATGTTCATGGTATATTGTATCAAATTGACCACCTTGAATTACATCCAATAAATAATGTGATTCCATAATAAATACACCATCAGTTTTTAAAAGATGTTCTATTCCAGATATGACTTCACCGATTGTGGACATGTGAGCAAACATGTTAGTAGATACAATTAGGGATGCTTCACCGTATTTACTTTTAATTTCTTTAGCTAAATCTAAAGTAAAAAATTGTTGTAATGTTTCAATTCCATTTTTAGAAGCAATTTGTGCAATATTTGTAGGCTCAACACCAAGAACATTTGTTCCAGATTCTTTAAATCCTGTTAACAGTGTGCCGTCATTAGATCCTAGATCAACTATCAAATCATTATTCTTAAGAGAATATGTTGAAACTAAAGATGTACTCATTTCTTTCAAATATTCAACTAGTTCTTTTGTAACACCAGTCCTATATGGATAATCAAGATGGTATACTAAACTACCATCCACACAATAATCTATTTGTGCAAGTGAACATTCTTCACACCAAAACATTCGTAACGGATAAGTTGTTTCTGGTTGATGTAACATATGTTTGGTTAATAATGAATCACAGAGTGGTTGATGTCCTAAATCAAGGATTAAATGTAATTTAGTAGAATTACATACTTGACATTTGTCTATATGTCCATTTTTTACTAGATGATGTTCAGGATACATGATTATACTGTTTTAGAAATAAACATAAGTGTATTTAATTTAAAATCATAAATTTTTAACATTATAAAATCTCCAGACATATTAAAAATACAGATTATAGAAATGAAATGATCAAGATACGTCATCCCATTTTTTCCAATCATAATCATCAAAATGATCATTTTTCATTTCATTATCATTAGGTTTCCATGCAATGTCTGCCAGTGTAAGTATTCTAGAAGTATTAGCAGATAAATTCATGTGTGCAGAAGAAGTATTTTTTGGAACATGAACCATAACAGGTTTCTCATCACTGGATAAAATTTCTTCATATGTCCCGTCAAGTTTTTTAATTACAAAAATGACTTTTCCATGAATGCATGTAAAATAGCTTTCACGTTTAGTGTGTATGTGTGGACCTTTAATTTCGCCTGAATCAACAGAACTAACATAGATCATCTTGGGATGATTTTTTATAATTTCATCCCAGTCTCTCCAAATTACAGTTAGACTCCCGTTAACATGATTATCATGAATATCTTTTGTATCATGTTTTTCTAGATTTATTGAATAATCTTTAGACATATCATGAGTAATAATATTGTTTAATAAAAAATCTTGTATTACAAAATAATACTAATCTAGTAAATTTGAACTATATTACATTATTTTATTAATATGGTAATGTTGATTAGCATTATGAAATTATTAGTTACTGGAGGATTAGGGTTTATTGGTAGTAATTTTATTTCTAGAATTTTAGAAAATCAAAAAGAATGGTCGGTCATTAATGTTGATGCAGAATTATATGGTTCTAATCATCAAAGTTTAAAAAAATTTGAAAATAATTTAAAATATTCATTTGTAAAAGGAAACATTACAGACCAAAAATTAATGGAGAAACTTATTTTAGAATCAGACGTTGTTGTAAATTTTGCCGCAGAGTCTCATGTAGATAGAAGTATATTAGATGCAAAACCATTCATAGATTCTAATATTTTAG
>Ga0308019_10001948_pt1 | contig 12039 bp, 9 predicted proteins | sample Neamet284_FD_203135 | JGI IMG/M metagenome (GOLD analysis project Ga0308019, IMG submission 203135) | Marine microbial communities from water near the shore, Antarctic Ocean - #284 | ecosystem: Environmental > Aquatic > Marine > Unclassified | place: Southern Ocean | collected 2014-10-01 | reverse complement strand
TGACTGTCATTACTGTCAATGCGTACGCTTGGTTTGCCCAGTCGTACCAATACCATCCTTTGAGTGCTTTTTTATCTGGCTCACTCATGTTTTCCATGGATGATTTAACTGAAAAGGTATCAGTTGCGGTTGCGGTTCCTACATCGGACATAGACAATGATGAACTCTTTAGGCTTATGAATACATTACCGGACAAAAGTTCAAATTGTGAGATTCACAATTTATAGGAAACCGTCGTATCAATGTCTCAAATGATTTTGTAACGACCAAGGGCTTCCATCCATAGGATTTCCTTACTCGGTTCAACATTCATATCTGCATCCAAAGGAAGAATCATCATAGTGTGGTCTTTCATGTTCATGGCGTGAACTTCATCACCATCAATGTGGGTTACCAATGCTTTTCCTTTTTCGATCATTGGAACATGGATGCTATCGGTGACTGAGCCAACGTGTGAAATTTTCTTAGCAGAGAATAAAGATACGAGTTCAATACGTGCCTTTGCTGAACCGTGCTTCCCAGGTTTTGATGTTGAAATGCTCAAGATTTTGTATGCTTCGTCGTCGACAACGCAAAAGCGTCCAACTTTTAAAGTTCGAATTTCAACACGGTCTGTTCCTGGCATAGAATCCCTCTATTTGCGCTGTCAAGGTGCTGGCTTATCACCCTTCGCTCCTTTTTGAATCGAATTATAGTTCACGTATATCGTAGCGTTGACCGGACTGCTCCATCGAATGGTTGAGTATAAGTGGACATAATTGTAGGCCGACCTCATCGCTTGGAACAAGCTTGCCTGAAGTATGAAAATTAACAAAATCAGCATGCCGAGGAAAATTGACTGGCTCGACAGAACGTAGAGCTGATTGCATATCTGTATCGACAATTCCAGGGGCGATTGAAATGGCGCTTATGTTCGATTGAGCACCTTCAATTGCTAAGCAACGAGTCCACATATCGAGGCCTGCTTTTGCAACGCAATACGCCGACCAAGACTCAACAGGACTCAATGATGCTCCACTTGAGATGGTGGTCACTCGGGATTGCTGTGCACCACCCATATTCGACATGAGGCGTTGTGTCAAATCTTGAACACCGATCAAATTGACGTCGATTGAATGGGACCAGTCATTGATTTCGATTTGAGCAAGAGGCAAAACTGGAAATATTGTACCAGCATTATGAACCAGGCCAGCAATCCAAGGAAAGTGTTGACTGATTCGCTCAGCTGCATGCTTAATGTCATTGGGTTGGGATAAATCACATGCGATAGCGAAAGAACCGGGACAACAAAGGGCAAGTTCTTCACCAATTTCATCTAATTCTCTCGATGGGCGGGCAAGGGCGAGTACAGGATAGCCTTGAGCAGCAAGTTGGAGTGAAATTGCTCTTCCAATGCCTTTGGAAGCACCTGTAACAACATAAGGACCTTGAGCCATACTCTAAGCCAGTGCTGAGGGTTTTTGATTATGACCCACCAAAAGTTGAACGCAATGTTCAATCAAGGCTCGATTACAACTCATTCTTGGTTTTAACTGAGACAAAAGCAGCTCCAAGGAGAGCTACAATACCAATGGCCGCAGTAAAGCCTGGGACATTCGAAGAAGAACCAGCCGTATTTTCAAGATTAACTGTAACGAGAGTTGTTGCTGAATTCGTGCCATCGCTCCATGTAATGGTTGCTTCAATTGATTCGTCGGTATCCTCTGAGAGCATTATAATTGCAGCAGCACTGACTTCTCCGACGACTGGACCGACTGTTACATCATTGACTGATAGCGTGATGGGGTCGTTATCAATATCTTGACAGACTGCCACGATGAAATAATTTCCAGAAGGAACAGTGATTATTGGTGAAATCCCCGTCCCTAAGCCTTGGACAGAAGAAGCCCCAATGACCAAAGTAGAAACGACTGTGTCGCCGGTAATATCGACCGGGAAACCATCGACTTCAAGGGTATAATAAATCGAACAGACGGGTAATTGATTGGTTGGGAAATCGGTCGCATCATATGGATTTGTTCCACGAAGGTATTCGATTTCATCTGCAAATCCGTCGCCATCGTCATCGGCATCAAGTAAGTCACATGTTCCATCGCCATCGAAATCAATCGGAACTGAAGTTGGATTTTGGGAATCAGAACCACATTCAATTTCGATGCTGTCATCCCATCCGTCAACATCACTATCCGAACAGCCATTCGTTTGGACAACACTCGTGGTAGGTGTTGATGGGCATTCGTCGAATTTATCGTAAACTCCATCTGTATCAACATCCGATATTGAATTTTGTTCCCAACATAATCCACTATGTTGTGAGGCGCTGCTATCGTCGGAATCAATCAATGAGTCGGCAGCATACAAATCTACTGAAAAGCATGCAATTGAAGAGTCGGCCAAAGCCTTGAATTCCAGAAGATGCTCTTCAACAGAGTCTGTACCCTCGACCCAAGTAAATTCTCCAGAATCCATTAATATCGGGGTTCCCGTTGATGAAGCATCAGACACTTCCCATTCAATAGTGTAACTTTGACCAGCATCTAAGGCTGCCATGGAGACCGATACGGAGCCCCAACCATCAGATTGAAGCTGCGCATTTGCGGATACTGTAGCATCATCTTGGTTAACCATTTCTGCTAGAACTGTGATTGTTGGACTGCTAAAGTTCGCCATCAGCATGGAATCAGTTTGTCGTGTCAATGAGCACTCCACACGGTAATCGCCTTCTGATGCCGGTGTAAAGACTGAATTTTGAGTATTGACATGTTCAGGCCTGTGATTCCAGGCTGAAGTCATCGTATCAATGACTAAAAGTGTACTTTCATCAATAAAATTACAAACTTCGACATACGTGAGAATAAATTCGTTACGGTGATCCAATTCCCACTTCATGTCGATTATAAGATTCATATTCAACAATATTTGCGGGTGGTGAAGCATCTGTGCGGAAACGACTTCTCCACCAATCACAAAGTAACTGCTCTCTTCTACTGTATCGTCTAATTCAACACCTTGAATCAGAAGTTTCGTTTTAAAAGCCATTGAAGCATTTTCAAGTTCCCATGTCACGTTATCAGCGAAATCTCCGCAACAGTCAGGAATGGCGATACTAATGACCTCTGTGTGAGAAGAGCCGGTTGGTGTGAAATCGACTTCTCCCGAAATTAAATCTTGCTCTTCTGGTGCAACGTTGTCCGAATTCCACCAAGGTGTTCCAGAACAAAAGGTATCAAACAGACCTTCCTCGTATTCAGTCATCAGTTTACACAATGAATAATCAACAGTATAGGTGGTATCTGGATACAAATTGGTTGCAACGATACTGAGTTCGATGGTTGAATTATGAGGGTAGTAGATTGCATCTGTTGTAGCTGTGTGCTGTTCATTACCGGTATAATTAGCATCGAGGACCATCAAAGTATCACCTGTTTGTGTTCCCATTAATTGATTGTCAAAGTCACGAATAAGTGAGCACTCTGAATGATGTGCTTCTGCGGATGTCGGGGTTCCTGCATTCCAAAAAACAACACGCGGTTGGCCATTATGATTCCAATATCTATTTCCCGTTGAGGTAAGATCCCCCGTAGAATTGAATAAATCACACTCAATGGTGTAATCAAGAGCAAAATTATTTTCAGTATCAAGAGACCAATAAGAATGAACACCTGAAGGCATTCCGATTAATATCGGATTGCGTTCATAGTAGGTATGATTGTTTATCAGTTCGCCACCGAGTATGAATACATTTGATAATTCGGAGTCTAAAACGACTCCCATAATGTCGAGATTGACATCAAATATTAACGAGGAGTTGGCGAGAAAATCAACCGTCAATGTCCCATATGCAGGATAATATTCATACGTATCGCCACAACAATCAGGTATAGAGACGTTGATAACTTCAGAATGAGAGGAAGTGGTGGGTGTAAACATAACTTCGCCACTGATCTCAATGACTTGAGATTCATTTACAGTGGTTGTCGATTCATCATCAGAAACGCCATACGCTACTTCATTATCACATTCGAATACATACTCCTTATTATCATTTGAATACCAAACATCGGAAGTGCAAAGTGAGTAAGTCAATGAATATTCCGTTCCAGGATACAAATCGGTCATATTCACCAGAAGTGAAACTTCCGAGTTGTGGTCATAGTACAGTTCATCCGTTTCCGCAGTGAACGCTTCAAGTCCGGTATAGTTCGCATCATAAACAGTAAAATTCGCCCCTGTTTGACTTGCCAAAACAGCACCATCAAAATCACGTGTGAGTGTACAATATGGACGATAATCACCTGCAACGCTTACTTCTAAGTTGAAGAAAGGGTCGACAAGATCGCCCCCCCCACCCCAAGTCATTTGCGTTGCATCGATGGATACATTGTTTTCATCCAACAGGGAGCAGTTCGTAGTGAATGTAAGAATTTCTAAATTAGGGAATTCTAATTGGAAGAATGAATGGACACCGTAAGTCATTCCAATCAAGAGGCCACCTACATTGGGCGTAGTAATACCTGCTGCATCAGCATCTCCTCCTAAAACAAAGACATTGCTGAGCGAGGAACTGATGGTGACGTTTTGTGACATAATACCAACTTCAAATCTCACAGCCCCATTATCAAATTGGTTCGAAGATGAACTTGCGCCACAGCAACCAGGGTCTTCAATTGAAAGCGTTGTTAAAGTGAACATATTTCCGGAACCAATGTCAAACGAACCAGTCATCTGTGGGTATTCATACTCACATTCCAGTTCCATCATTTCAGTCTCAGAATTCCAGTTGCCTTCAATAATACAAAGTGAATATTCCAAAGTATATTCAGTAACAGGGTCTAAATTAGTTGCCATCACAGAGAGGGTAATGTTTGACCCTCGGTCATAATAATCACTGAGAACATCAACTGCTAGACTTTCATCTCCATTTGAACGAGCTGAGGCGGCATCGGAATTAGGAATGTTAAGAACACCCAATACTCCTGAGGATAATAAAATGAAAGTAAGAAGTAAACTTTGGCGACGGGTAGATATCTCTGTAATAGGGCTCATCGGATGTCCTAATACTCGACGAATAATAAGTTATCTCTTTCGATAAAACTCCTCGCAACACGAGTTGAGATAAATTATGTATTGAATCATCCATTTATTGACGTACCATTTTCACAAGAAATTTTAGAACTCGAATTTGATTTGGGTGAATGAAACGTGCTGTAGTAATTTGTTCTTCCATTCCACCATGGACAGCGTTCCTAAGCCCTGGTTGTAGATTTTTTAACCCTCAGGAAAGCATGTGCAATCAGTTTGGGCGTCAGTTCATGACCGACCATCTTCAGTATGAAAAGAAACCTTGGCCAGTTTTACGACCGAGTTTTCCTTCAGCAACCATTTGGATGAGAAGTGGGGCCGGTGCGTATTTATCGTCACCCATACCTTCGTGCAAGACATTCATGATGTGAAGAACGGTGTCCAGTCCAATGAGGTCACAGAGTGCTAATGGGCCAATCGGGTGGTTCATCCCGAGTTTCATGATGCCATCAATTGCTTCAGGTTGGGCTACGCCTTCTTGAAGGGTCAATATTGCTTCATTCAGCATTGGGCACAGAATACGGTTGGATACAAAACCTGGCGAATCGTTGCATGAAAGCGCGGTTTTCCCCATTTGCTCTGATACTTGAATGACTGTTGCATTTGTTTGCTCACTGGTCTCTTTACCGTTGATTATTTCGACCAACTTCATGATTGGAACTGGGTTCATGAAATGCATTCCGATTACTTTGTCAGGGCGATTGGTAGCCTCAGCAATGGTTGAGATCGAGATTGAAGATGTATTTGATGCAAGAAGAGTTTCAGGCTTACATATACTGTCAAGTTCTTGAAAAATACTGATTTTTAGGTCAAGTATTTCCGGTACTGCCTCGATGACAAGGTCACAATCTGCACATACTCTTCGGTCAATTGAAAGCGATATACGTGCTCGTGAAGCATCTGCATCTTCTTGAGTCATCCGTTCCTTCGAGACGAGTTTTGCAAGTGACTTTTCGATCGCAGCGATTCCTCTATCGACGTATTCTTGTTGAATGTCAATCATGGTGACTTGGTAACCCGCACAAGCAGCAACTTGTGTAATTCCATTTCCCATCTGTCCGGCTCCAAGAACTGCTATTTTGACGATACTCATCTCACTCACTGTTCTACGCCAACACGAATCGATTCATGAACCTGCCCAAAGACACGCCATGATTTTGTCAAGCGAATACGCTGAACAACTGTGGAAGAGGTAGCCCGACTCGGATTTGAACCGAGGTCAACGGGACCAAAACCCGCTATGATGGACCCCTACACTATCGGGCTATGATACACAGGCGGTAGACTCACCCTTTTGTTTTTGTCGGAACTCCATTATCAAATTTGGTCAAGTTAGAAGGTTCTGTAAATTCTCATCATTAATCCGCAGTCGTGCACTTTCGATGAATTCACCGAGTGAAAGCCCATACTCATCCTGGTATCTTTCGGCTTGAAGGGCCATATCCAATTTATCGAGCTGTTTGACAAACTTTGCCTCAGGAGTTTTGCCTTGTTCATACTCTTCAAACAATGCAACCCATTCGGGTGCCATTTCAGTCATTGCCTTCAACTCATCAACCGCTTTTGTCGATCTATCATCGCGCGGGGTGAGGTCACCAACACGTACTTCTGGAATATCGTGGACAATACACAGTGAGAGGACTCGGGCTAAATCCAATTCCTTTGGTGCGAGTTTGAGCGCAAGCATCGACATACCCCATGAATGTGCAGCAACGGATTCTGGTGCAGCAATCCCTGCTTGAACCCAACCCGCTCGTAGAACATTTTTCAAACCTAGAATCTCTTTGAGTTCGTCTCGCATGGTTACGCCATGAGACAAGACCTCAAAACTTCAACGCCTTAATTCGAGCCATGGAGACAGGTATATCGATATGATGAACTGATGCATTTACCTACCTTTGTTAAGATGAAACTCTTCGACCAGTGACCCATTTATATCAAAATGTAGCCTGGTTAAAAAGGAGATTTGTTCTCGCAACTGTTCAGTTCGATTGTTGAACAATACATTTCAGCCATTACTGCTGATATTGTGTGAAGACACTTCGTCGAATACTGAACTTAAGCGTTACTTGCTGAACTTGATTTAGGATTGTCAAGTTGAGGATATTTTGCCAGTATTTCTTGAGCTTCGGCCGCAGCACGTAGTTCAACATATTCGTAATGTTTGGCCTGGGCTTTATTGTAAAGATCCATAAGACCGACATATGTCTCTTTTTCTTTGGCATACCAGCCATTTCCACGAGCTGCACGGTCAAAACGAATGAGAGCAATAAGGATGAATAAACTGAATGCCCAAACAGCAGCAAGAGCTTGAACGGTAGCATTGAATTCATCGCCAAAAATCGTCAGACTGAAGGGATTATCATAGGTCATGGTGAGAGCAACCGCGAAAAACCAAATTGGTATTCCAAAAATAAGTAGAATTTTTTCATAAGCTTCGAATTTTGCTCGTGCACGCGGAGTTTTAGGTTTTGCTACTTCTGTTCTGAAATCCATATTAAATCCCTCTCGGATAATCTGCTCTATATGAGCATCAGTATTTGATTTCTCCGTAAAAACAACTGATTTAAGACCTTTTATGGACATCTCGAGAGGTGTGTCGGTCTCCATAATGTGATAAAATGCCTGGGGTAAAAAGGCAAATCCACACACGATGAACGTCAAAAAGAGATCATGGATGAAGTTCGAGTAATCATCTGAAACCATCGTTGTATCTGATAGGAAAAAATAGACCAAGCGTCCAATTAACAGAATCCCAACGCAATACATCCAAAGTAACGTTGTCCCAAAGTTCTTCTTTAGAAGTAATAATATTCCTGAAGAACATACGACAAGTGCCCCAATGGCTACAAAGGGTAAATGGTATTCTGAGTTCATTGGTTGGATGTGTTCGGGTGAAAACCATGTAGGCAAGAAAAATTCAATAAATGGGATACCTAATGTAGAATCTCCAAATCGTTGACCGAGAGCTGTTGGCAGAAGCAATAAGATGGAATATATGATTAAAGTAAAACCACAGACATAGTAGAATGAATTCTTCATAAGTTGAGAATAAATCTCATCGGAATCAGGTGGTAGTGGCTTGAGAACTTCGGGATATTCTTCTTCAATGAGTTGAATTTTGATTTCTAAGTCATCCAATACTGAAGATTCATCCTTTTGTTTCTTCACTTTTCGTGATAACTTCAATCGCTCAACAAGTGCTGCTTTTTTCCCTTCAACAGCGAGCCCAAGAAATTTCAATCGGATTTTAAGTTCATTTACAGTAAAGCCAGAATAATTTTCTGATAATGGGGATTCAAGTTGTTCACCTTCGGTTACCTGAAGAGTATCGGTCAGTGGAATCACTTCAAACTCTGATGTATCCTTTCTCAATGTTTTTCTTTCTTTACGGTGTTCAAGATATTCATGACTGCTTTTGGAAAGAGTTTCAACCGCAGTTTTGGTTCCTTCAACACTTTTTGTTACAACATTCTTACTCTTTGATGCAAGAGTTTTACCTGCTTTTTTGGAACTTTCAATACTTTTTGTAGCAACATTTTTACTCTTCGATGCAAGTGTTTTACTTGCTTTCTTTGAACTCTCAATACTTTTTGTTGCAACATTCTTACTCTTCGATGCAAGCGTTTTACCTGCTTTCTTTGAACTTTCGATGCCTTTGGTTGCGAGTTCTTTGGAACGGGAAGCGAGTTTGTTCATCTTTTCAGACCAATCATTCGAAGAATCATCAGTCATGGTAAAGCCTGGGTGTGAAAGGATTTAGAATATCCGGCACATTGCTCAAAGTTCATTCACAATATGACACTGTTGAAATTATCGAGTGATTGCATCAGGGTTTTTCGAAAGGTCACGCGTGATATTCTTTTGATGTGATTCTATTGTTCCACCACCGATCTCTAAGAGTTTTGAATCTCTCCAAAGGCGTTCCACATTGTATTCTCCAACATAGCCGTAACCACCCATGACTTGCATAGCAGCGTCAGCAATTTCTTTGGCTGCGGTCGCTGAAAACAACTTGACACCATCTGAATCAAGACGATGACCGGGTTTTCCAAGCGTCATATGGAAAGCAGTATCATAGATGTAGGCACGCATTGCACGGTATTTAGCCCATGATTCTCCAATATAGCGTTGCATTTGTCCGAAATCTCGGATTTGTGACTTGAACGCAGTTCGTTCAGTTGCATAGCGATTCATCTCTTCAAGAGAGCGACGAGAGATTCCCAAAGCCATTGCAGCAAGTGTCAAACGTTCGGCTTCTAAATTCCCCATCATGTGCAAGAGTGATTCACCAGGTGAACCGATTAAGTTTGCAGCAGGAACGATGCAGTCTTGGAAGACAAGTTCCGCTGTGTTCGATGCACGCATTCCGGTTTTATCGGTTATTTTTTGACCGACACTGTAGCCAACCATTCCAGCCTCAACAAGGAAGGTCGATATTTGGACACGACCTTTGTCATCAAGGCCGGTCTTGGCATAGACCCAAACGACATCAGCAGGGGTGCCTTCATCATCGAGACAACCGTTGGTAATCCACATTTTACGGCCATTGAGCAGCCAAGTGCCATCTTCTTGTAAAACAGCTGTTGTCGATAATCCAAGTACATCAGTACCGATATCCGGTTCAGACATTGCCATAGCACCAATCCATTCCCCCGAGCATACTCGAGGCAGAATACGGGCTTTTTGCTCTTCATTACCGTTGAATGTAAGATTGTTTACGAACAGAATTGAATGAGCGAGATAAGCAAGAGTAAATCCTGGGTCCGATGCTGAGAGTTCTTCGTGTACAATTGCACATGCGGTAGCATCAAGTCCTGCGCCACCGTATTTTTCTTCCGCACTCAGCCCTAAAAGACCAAGTTCGCCCATAGAACGAAGGAGAGGCAAATTGAACTTTTCCTCACGATCGTGAACTAAGGCTTGAGGCTCAACATGTTCTTTTGTCCAATCGCGAACCATCTCACGCAGCATAGCGTGTTCTTCACTAGGATTCCCTATATCCATTGGTCTCACCTATTGTGCGGGTAAGATTCTCCTTTTTCACCCTTTGTCGTATTTGAAGCCTTTAACGACGAAACATGCTACGGCGTTTTCTCTGTTTGCCTTTGGAATTCGAATCAGCACGAACTGGGCGCCGGACTTCATTCTTGAAACCAAGTACTGGCCGAGAACGGGGCGGTTGAGTAGGACTTCGCATAGAGCGTCTACGATGTGTTGTTTCAGGCTGTTTCTTTACTCGGCGAACCCGACGAACGGGTTCTTCATTCAATGAAATCTTTCGAGCTCGCTGACCAACATGCTGAAGATGACTGTTATGAGTGTGAGAAACATTCGGCTTCGAATGAAGGCCGACATTGTCAAGCACACTTTGCGCACGCTGACGAGGTGTTGTCACTCGAACTTCATCGACAATTCGATTTGCAAGATGTGTGAGAGATTGATCGCCTTTCACATTCGGTGCTTTTCGCACATCAATGTGAATATCATCTTTCGTGTTTTGTTCATTATCCATCAATCCTAAAAGGAAATTAGTGCTCAAAGAATCCTGCTTTCGCTCAACCATACGCATCCCATCCAATGCGAATGTTGTTTGATTCTATTATCAATGTTCCCCGCTAAAACATGGAAAATGAGTCGATTTCAATGGTTTTTCATATCAACCAATTTTTACTATCTCAACAGATTTCTTCGCTTCGACGACGACTTTCTTCTTTCTTGAATAGTCTGCTGTTCGTTCGATATGGCGAGATGCATCCGGGAATTTCTCTCCCCAAGGCCGAGTTGCAGACCTGAACATTAATTTTAATATTGAAAAATATCCTTTGATCATTCTGCCCATGAATCTGAAGCTTCGGCCAATCGTTCGCAAAGGATGACGAATGACTCCCCAAAGAGAGCGAAAAGGATGGCGCAGAAATTGGAACGGATTTTTCGCTCCATGAAATGGATATTTCAATTGCTCAGCCATCGTCATTGGAACGTATTCATCGACACCATATATTTGCGGCCTCCTGTCCCCTTTAGGCATAAAGTAAGTTCCAAACAACATATCCCACAGCGGCAAGAATGTAGAATAATTCGACCAAATCGCATCATCCTCATTTGAATGGTGCCAATGATGAAATTCTGGTGTCATAATAAAGCGGTCGAATATCTTGAATCGGAAGCGGACATTTGCGTGCAAAAATAATCCGAAAAGAATTTGGAAGACGGCGAGAAAGCCAATCTGCTCATTTGGAAAACCGGCAGCAGCAAGGAATATAATTGCCGGGGCAATCAAAGTCCCATCAAATGGATGCGCTCTAAATCCCGAAACCCAATCCATATGTTCAGGCGAGTGGTGAATCGAATGAAACTTCCACAGGATTGGTATTTCATGATAGAATCTGTGCGCCCAATAAATGGTCATGTCAAATAAGAGAATACCTGCGAAAAATGTGTACTGACTCGGAATCATAGCCACATATGGTGCTATTAACAATCCTGGAATCCACGCTAATGAGACGATTGCTACAAAAATTGCTCCAATTCCTGCTATGATATTGAGAAAGGGAGATGCCATTGCATAACCAATATCCAAGTCCAAATGTGGCCTCCTAAATCCTTGATGCTTATGGCGGGGAAAGAATCTTTCAAACGGAACTACAATCACAAACAAAAATATGACGATCGACATTCCTTCCAGCGAAATGAGAAGACCTGAACCGATAATAATGATCGCTAACAAACGTAAAAACATGAACTTCTTCCATCCACCAACTGGTGGCAAACTTGGAGCAGATGGGACATCTACAACGTCGGTGGGAAGTGGAACTTGAACTGGAGGAACATCATCGATGCCGGGCCAAAGAGAAACGTCTTCTGCCTCCATAGATTTGACTTTGAATCAGCAGTTATATTGTTTGCCCTTCACTGTTTATCGCTCTTCAGAAATGATTTCGAGGTATTCTTTAT
>Ga0308019_10001947_pt1 | contig 12043 bp, 7 predicted proteins | sample Neamet284_FD_203135 | JGI IMG/M metagenome (GOLD analysis project Ga0308019, IMG submission 203135) | Marine microbial communities from water near the shore, Antarctic Ocean - #284 | ecosystem: Environmental > Aquatic > Marine > Unclassified | place: Southern Ocean | collected 2014-10-01 | reverse complement strand
GTTTCCTTAGTCGCTATTTTAGATGCAGACAAAGAAGGATTCTTAAGATCTCAACGTTCATTAACCCAAACAGTGGGTAGAGCAGCAAGACACCTAAAGGGTAAAGCTATCTTTTATGCCGATAGGATAACCAATTCCATGCAGTTAACCATGGACGATACTGATCGTAAGAGAAGTATTCAAATGAAATACAATACAGACAATAATATCGTTCCATACGCTAACAAAAAATCGAAGGCTAGTATATTAGAGCAAAGTTCTATTATTGGTAAGGGGTATAAAGCTGTAGAGCCAGATTCTACACTAATAGTTGCTGAGGAAGAAATTAAATACCTTACTGAAGAAAACAAACGAAAAAAAATAAGCGAAATAAGAAGAGCGATGGAAAAGGCAGCCAAAGACCTGAATTTTATGGAAGCTGCAAGATTGAGAGATGAGCTTAAGAAGTTCAATCTATAGTTTTGTTTTCACTAGTCTGTAGAGCGTTTTTGATTTGATATCTAAAAAATAACTATGAAAAAACTACTAAAAATACTATTGAGCCTATTAGTTGTTATAACTATTGGTTGTACCAAAGACTCCAAAGAGAAATGTCCTGTTCAAAGCATAGCTGGAGAATGGAAATTGATAGCTTATGAAAACTTCGAGTTAAACAACACGATTACTCAAAGCTTAGAGAATTCAAATGGTCATGATGTGATTGTATCTATCTATGAAAATGAAGATTTCAATTCTATTCAAATTTCAACTGAGTATAATCACCATTCAGCATATTATAGTTTCCAATCAGATACGTCATTTACTTTAAGTAATATATATATCGAATTAGTTGGTGGAGAATTGTTTTGGAGTTCAACAATTACAGATATCTTAACAAGTACTAATCACAATTTCGAAATCGAAGACAGTGAACTAAGAATATACTACGAAGATAATTTGAAAAGTATATTACTTGAACTTCAAGATTAAACACCTTATTACTCTTCCCAATCAATTCTATTTAAGAATTTCTGTACTTGTTTTAAGTTCCCAATTTCATACCTAAAAGAACCTGTTTTACTCGTTCCTTTTATGCTAGACAAACGCATTGGCGAACTGGCAATATGATTGTTAAATTCTCTATTGGTACTAATCATTTTCATTACCCCTCTTCGGTAATTGATATAGTAATAGTCCTTAGAAGAAATTTGAATGTAGATATTTATTTCATCGCCTAATGCATGAGGTCTAAATTCTACAATCCCTGTAACCATTCTGTCAATTTTACGTCCCTTGATATTTCCAATCGGAATTTTTTGACCCGATAAAAAGGAAGCTGACTTTTTGTTCCACTCCAAATTTAATTGTGGGAAATAGAAAGTATGCGCTAATTCTTTTGGTAAAAATCGTCTACCCTTTTTCTTTTTACGTGTGTATTTTTTAAGTTGTTGCTTCCCGATAAGTTCCTGTAACATTCGTTGATGTAAAGCCGAAGACTGATTAACTTTTTCTGAAAATGACGAACGTTTTATTTTCTTATAAAGAAGCTTAGCTACTTTTCGATGTATTAAGAAGTCCAATCCTAAATCAATTTTACCCTGAATAGATTGATCACTAAAATTAGCTGAAAGAGAACCAAAAGCTTCCATATTTAATAATCCAGCATCAACACCCAAATTGAGTTCACCTTCTGTGTAGAGTGTACATTGCTCAGGATTGTAAATAGCAAAATTCCCAGAAGAATTTCTATCAGCAATTTTTTCTTGAGAACCAATTACATACTCCCAGTCGCTATCATCAAAATGAACAAATCCATCTACACCAAGTGCTTCGTAATCCTTTACGTGCTTAGGACCACTTAAAAAGGCTGGATAACATACAGTTGGCGAATGACTAATCATAATTCCGGCATGCCATTGTTGTCTGTCAGTTAATCGAACATCCGGATTCAAATCTATAAATACATCTTCTGGATCTACTTCGTCTATAAAAGGGATCCAAGCTCTATTAAGAGCATCACAGGCTAAATGTACTCTAGTATATCCCTCAAACGTTAAAAAGTCTTTTGAGCTATCTAAAAGCACCTTTCCCTTAAATCCAAAGTAAGGATCTAAATGGAAATCATCTTCTTCGCTTATATAAGCTATACCTGTAACAATCGCGCCTTTCTTTTCTAAGGATGAAAAATGAATAGCTTGTACTTCTCCTTCTAAATCAATATAATCGAAGCTTGCAGAGCCAGAAAATCTACCAGCATTATGAATGTCTAATTCTGCATTATAAAAATCGTAATCGGTTTGAGTTTGAGAATCTACCCAAAAATAAGCGTTGTGTAAGCGTTCAATTTTCCCAGTAGGAAGAATTGTTATTTTAGATGAATCTGGCTCTATAGTAACAGGATCCATTAGTATTTCTGAAACTCCAGAAACTTCTAACTCATAAGTAGTTAAATCGTAAACAGCGTCGGAGGCATAAAACTGTAAAGAGTCTTGGTATTTATCAACCGATACTAGCCATGCATCATCTGTAGAAAACTGAGAGAACAATAGTGATTTGTTTGCCCTATCCCACTCCATAAGTTCGTAATACAAATGGTACTTATTTTTACGGAGTTCAAAATGTGCAGAATCTGTAAGAGTTTCAAAAGAACCAAAATCATCTTCAAAACTCATTGCAGAATAAAGCTCGTCAGCTTTAATAATTTTCTCTCCTGCCTCTACATCAAACAAATTGAATTGTGAATGATCTGCAGTGAAATCGGTGCTTTGTAAAATAAATTCTTTAGAAACAGAAATAGCATTCTCATAATACAATTCTCCAGATGCAGTAAGTACTTTGGGACTCAAAATCATTGAACCATCAAATTCATAATTCTGCTTATAAGTGGTGTAAAATAAATCTCTATTCCAAGATTGAAACTGATCATTAAAAGCTCTCCAATCTATACTCGCATCGTCTACATGGGTAACCGGACAATTAGTAGGACTTTCTTGTTCGTATATATGATGAGAGTCTGCATGAGCTAAAGCTCTATAGGGGTAAAAGAAAATTGAATCTGTGGTCGTAACAGAATTTAAATAGTAAATCGTACCATCACCACTCAATCCTTTATTGTCTAAATAGAGATGATTTGTAAATTCGCCTCTACCTTGATAGGCTTTATATCTATTTGGGATTTGATGTGAGAAGCTTAGTTCCAAATCCTCATTTAATCGCATGGTATCTCTAAATTCAGGGAAAATTGTAGGCGCATTTAAATTACCAGGAAACTCAAGGCTTTCAGTACTAATAGTTAAGAGAGAATCAAGCTTAAAAGGATCTGCTTTAAACGAGAATAAATCGCGGCTATACACACCATTTTTTATTTTATCGTAGTAGATATAAGAATCCTCAAAACTATGCAGTTTGGGATAATCTGATTTATCTTCTAAACCAGATTTATTTTGTGGTGCATCTATATATAGCTTACCAATTAAATCTGAAATAACAGTTTTTACAGTCCAATCTACAGGGTAACCAAGTTTATCTACCATTCCTGAAGGAATAGAATATTGAAGAGAATCTATCTTGTTTAACTCTATCTCAAATGGATCGTAAACAAAATTCATTTGTTTTCCGAACAACGCAAAATTTCCTGTTTGTACAATTCCGTCAAAGGTGAAATCTCTATTTTGATGGATCACTAAGTTCCCATCGAAAGGAAAAATTGCGACCTTATTGGAATCTGATAACTCTACTATATTTACACCTGAGACGGCTAAATCACCAGATTCTAAATCTAAAGTTGCTGCGGGTGAAGTTTCGGATCTAGAAACCATTTTTAAACCATCGTAATCACGTTTCTCTAATCGTGCATCGAGAAAATGAAACAATCGATCCTTTATAGATATCTGATTTCTATCGGTATCGAATACTACAAATCCCAGAATGGCAAAGTCACTCATCAATCCAATAGCATCAGTTATTGAATAGTTATAATACTTAGCAATTTCACTAATTAAAAAATCCTTTTCGCCCTTATTGTCTCTACTCATAGAACGCAGAATAAAAGCTGGGTGCCTACTGGCCATTGTTGCGATATCCTGATAACGAGATTCATTGTAAAAGTTAAAAGACTCTAATAAAGCGGGGTTTCTAGAAGGTCCATTATCATTAGAGAAAATTATTTGAGCCGAATCTTTCTGCCAGGTCATCCTATCGAAATAGCAATCTAGTTTATGATAGGACGATCGAATAGGACTCTTACCCAATTTTTGTTTTAAACGCTGAAAATTTAATGTTTGTAAACTATCGGAGTATATTAATTTTAATTGTGGATGAATTATAGAATCTTCATTCCACAAAATAAGTATATCAGACTTTTCGGCATAAATCCTTCTATCTTCCATTCTAAAACGCTTAGCCGTTGCAGCAACAAAAGGGATGTCGTTATTATAGAAAGTTAGATGAACGTTATTATCATCTTTACCGAACAAAAACATTCTTTTACCACGTAATTCCAAACAGCCTTCAGCATCAACATCTTTAAATAAATCGTAAAAATAAAGCTTACTACTCGTAGAAATAAATCCGGGATATATTGCAGCTTTTCGATCTGGATTGGTACTAATACTATTGTAGTAACGACCTAGCAAACTATCCTCATCGTGCTGAAGCCTACCTAATAATACTGTGTTCTTAGCTTCGAAATAATTCTTTCTTAAATCTACAGAATAGTTATTTAGTTCTACCCAAATAGAATCCTCAGGAATATTGTGCTTAGTCCAATCGCATCGCCCCCCTTTACCGTACCATTTATGACCAAGTAAATCCACATAACCTTGTGTCATTTCAATCCCAATAGTATCGTTTCTAGAAGTACAATAGAGCTTTATGTACTCTGCTGAAATTTTGGGTACGGAATCGTAGGTGAAATAGATATCTCCTTCGCCTAACTTCCACGAAAAGCTATTACCTACATGTAAAATACTGTCTACTAATGCATCAGAACAATAGCGAATATAAGACTTAGCTGTTTTGTGTTTTAAGCTCGATACATAATCTACAGAAACAGCCAAGAAATTATCTAAACTTTCATCGTTTAATTCTCCGGCACCATAATGATTCAATAATCTAAATAGATCAAAGTAATCTGCAGCATCGTTAAAACGTTTTCTTCTTAATTGATTTACGAGTCTATAGATAGACTCCTCTTTGTCCTCATCAAAACTTGCATTATTAAAATACCTTAGGAATTGATTTCCTGTACGCTTATGCTCTGCATATATATTGTCGTTGATGTCCTCTTTTAAATCACTTATGAATTCACTTCTACTCCAGTCTTCCTGAGAAAAGGATAAACTAGAGAATATAATAGTAAATAATAGGACTAATCGTACTTGCATAGAAGCCGTGAATTTTATTGTTACAAATAAACTGAAAATGATTTGGCTTACAAACATTGTGCTTTAAGAAAGCAAAATTATTTATAAGTTTATTATCTTTGAATAATGCTACACTGCGTAGGGAATAAAACAACAAATAATGAAGAAGCTTATTTCACTACTTTGTATAAGTACGTTACTTATATGTTGCAATAGAAATTCAATAACTATGGAAGAACAACAAAATCCCGAAGAAAAAAATATTTCTACAGATGAATTAGTACCTAAGGTAACTGGAATTGGTGGGATTTTCTTTTTTTCAAATAATCCTGAGCAAACAAGAGATTGGTACACACAAAATTTAGGTATAGAAATGAATGAATGGGGCTCGGCAAGTTTTGAGTCTAGATCTATAGATAGAGCACAGGAAATAAACGCCCTACAATGGACTCCTTTTAAAAATGGTGATGATTATTTTTCTCCTTCTAAAAAGGAATATATGATTAATTACCGAGTTCAGAATATTGAAGGACTGCTTAGTAAACTCCAAAAGAATGGCGTAACAATAGTAGATTCTATTCGTACTTATTCTTATGGTAAATTTGTGCATATTATGGATGCAGATGGTACTAAAATAGAACTATGGGAACCCGTATTGTAAGGTAGAAAAACAGTAAATAGATACAAAATAAGCTGTAAAAAATAGTAGGTAGTAAAAATACACTCACTTATTAAACGATCATTAACGAAGAGAGCGAATCCCTTCATACACAACTATACTAACAGCATTTGCAATGTTTATACTTCGCACATGCTCGCTAAATAGTGGGATCTTATAAGTCTTATCTATGTTCTCTTCTATAATTTCTTTTGGCAATCCTTTAGATTCTTTTCCAAAGATTAAGAATAGATCGTCTTTGTAATCTACCGACCAATATTCCTGCTTTCCATGGCTCGAAAAATAAACCATTTCACTACCTGCATTTTTTAAATAAAAATCTTCTATACTCTCGTAAATAGTAAGAGATATATGCTTCCAGTAATCTAATCCAGCACGTTTTACACGAGAATCATCCAACTCAAAACCGAAAGGTTTTACCAGATGTAAGTTAGCTCCAGAAGCTAAACTTAAACGTCCAATATTCCCTGTATTATTAGGTATCTCAGGTTCAAACAAAACAATGTTAAGTGCCATTATTAACGTTTTTTTCTCGCATTTCTATTCTGTATTATATCTCCTTTAGTTTGAGATTTTTTATACTTCTTAGCTATCTTAGTTCTATAAGAACCACCGGTATTTATTTGTTTGTTTTTATCACTTTTCTCGTGAAAACCAGTATCTCTCTTTTTAGTTTCAGTACTACGGTTTTTACTAATCTTTGCAATGTCTCTTTCCTCTGGAAGTAATTGTTCGTTTTCTATTACATCAGATGGGAAATCAACTTGTGGGATTTCGTAATCCATTAAAGATTGAATAGAGTTTTTCGAAACTTCTTCTTTATCGGTAAAGAATAAAATTGAATTTCCTTTCTCCTCTGCTCTACCAGTACGACCAATACGGTGCATATAGTTTTCTGCAAATACTGGAGTATTGAAGTTAATTACATGAGAGATTTTATCTAAATCCAATCCACGAGCCATTACATCGGTAGAGACTAAAATTCTATTTGTACCTTCATCAAATTGTTTGATAGAACGAATACGATAGTTTTGAGTTTTATTAGAGTGAATCACACAAAGCTCAGATGAATATTGCTCTTCAAGAAATTCAAACACCATATCGGCGTGTTTCTTATTGGGCACAAAAACCAAAACCTTACTATACTTTTCCTTATCTAAAAGTAAGAAATTTAATAGATTTAGTTTGGTATAGAAATTTCGTGCTCTATAGCATTCTTGAGAAATATTATTTAATGGTGTTCCACTAAGTGCAATAGAAATCTTTTTAGGCTTAATGAAGTAAGCATCAATAAGTGCATCTACTTCCTCAGTCATTGTAGCAGAAAACATAATGTTTTGTCTACGTTCTGGAAGAATCGAGAATATATTAGCCAATTGAATTCTAAAACCAAGGTCTAACATTACATCGACCTCATCAATAACCAATTGCTTAATTGTCTTAAGTTGAAGAGCTCTAGCAGCAGCTAAATCGTATAAACGACCTGGAGTAGCAACTACAATATCTACCCCCTGAGCACAAGCTTTTTTCTGTGTATTTATATTTGTTCCTCCATATACACCAAGTACACGGACGTTCATGAATTGAGCAAATTCGTTAATTCTATTAACTACTTGAAGAACTAGTTCTCTTGTAGGAACAAGAACTAACACTCTAGGCGTGTCTATATTCTGGAAATTAATATCCTGTAATATAGGCAACATATAGGCCAGTGTTTTACCAGTTCCTGTTTGTGCTATACCTACTACATCTTTACCAGAACGGACTACAGGAAAAGATTGTTCCTGAATTGGAGTTGGTTTAACAAATCCTAATTCGTCAATTGCTCTGCGCAGTTGCTTTGTAAGTGGTAAGTTATCGAAAGTGCTCATCAAAAAATATTTTTGCAAAAATAAGGATATAAAAGGAAACACCGCTACTATTAGTGTTGAATCTCTATTAGACTTCTACTTTGTATAATCAAGTAAAATGAATAACGCATTTGAGTCTAGTTTACTAAGAATATTTAAACATGAATGGAGAATAAATAAAAGTATAAAACTAAAAAAAGCCTCTTGAATAAATTCAAGAGGCTTAACGTTTAGGGTGGATGATGGGATTCGAACCCACGACCCCCGGCACCACAAACCAGTGCTCTAACCAACTGAGCTACAACCACCATTTTAACGAGTGCAAATATAGAATTATATTTTTTATAAGTCCACTATCTAAGCACAAAAATTATGTAATAATAATCACTTTATTTAACATTAAAATTCACTTTTTTCGTAATCAGATTGTTAGCTTTAAAAAATCGTAAAACTAAAGTGATGCGAGACTTAATATTTAACTAAAAATAGTAGAAACGAGTATAATATGCCCACAAAACACCAATATACTGTTGAAGGAATTAGTTGTATAAACTGTGTAAACGGAATAAAAAGCCATTTACTAAAAAAGGAAATTACTGAAGTTACTGTAGATATTGCAAAAGGACTGGTAACTATTAACAACGAATCGTATACATCCAACGAGCTTAAACATTTTCTGTCTGAGCTTGGTTACAATCCAAAAGATTATAAATTAGAATCTAAGAAGAGCTATAAGTTAGAGTACTACCTAATTATTTCTGCAATTTTGAGTTTGCCTTTATTAGGTCATATGTTCGTCTCTAGTGATCATATACTTCACAATCCTTGGTTACAACTAGTTTTAAGTACACCAGTAATGATTTTAGGCTATCTCTATTTCTTTAAAGGAGCTTATAAATCACTTCTCAATCTTAAGCCTAATATGAATGTTCTGATTCTTATGGGTTCTACTGCAGCATATGTTTATAGCTTAAGTGGTTGGTTTTTAAATCTTAACTCAGCACATCATTATCTGTTTTTCGAAACTGCTGCTACTATAATTACCTTGGTTTTATTAGGTAATTATTTTGAGAAGCGCTCTATTGCGCAAACTACTACAGCTTTAGATTCACTTCAAAAATTACAAATTAAAAAAGCGGTAAAAGAAGTAGATGGGACATTAGTAGAGTGCCTAATTACAGACTTGGTTATTGGAGATGTTTTAATCGTAAACCAAGGAGATGCAATTCCTATTGATGGAATTATAGTATGGGGTAAGGCTTCTATAGATGAAAGTATGATCTCTGGTGAAAGCGTGCCCGTATTTAAAGAAATTGATGGTAAAACAATTGGAGGTACCATTGTATTAGAAGGGAATATAAAAATTAGTGTTAATTCAAAATTGGAAGACACCGTACTTTCTCATATTATAGAAATGGTACGTACTGCACAGGAAGACAAACCAGAAATACAAGAATTAGGCGATAGAATAAGTGCCGTTTTTGTTCCAGTAGTATTAGCAATTGCGATTGTCACTTTTGCACTCAACTATCTAGTATACGAGCAAGATTTTCAAAATGCGATGTTACGATCTATTGCGGTATTGGTAATTTCGTGTCCTTGCGCAATGGGATTAGCAACTCCTACGGCCGTTATGGTTGGTGTAGGTAGAGCTGCAAAAAATGGAATTCTTATTAAAGGTGGAGCGACTATAGAGTTATTTAGTAAAACTAAAAAAGTTGTATTTGATAAAACAGGTACATTGACCAATGGTAAATTTAAAATTCAAGAATTTAAGAAATGGGATGACTCCTACCCTGTTGAAGCAATAATTTATGAATTAGAAAAACATTCCTCACATCCTATTGCAAAATCGCTTTGTGAAAATTTAGAGTCTTTTAAGGAGGAAATAGAATTTAGTGACATAAATGAAATTAAAGGAAATGGATTTACTGCAGTAGATAAACTTGGGAATACATATACATTCGGATCTGCGAAATTCCTTTCAATTGAAGAGGCCGATTTGAAAACAAATTATCAATTATTTTTAAATATTAACAATCAACTAGTTGCTGCGCTTTCTATACAAGACCAGATAATGGAAGGTGCAAAAGAATTGGTAGCGTTTTTAAATACTAAAAACATAGAAACGATTTTACTAAGTGGAGATACACAACAAAAATGTGATTCTTTAGCTTCAGAAATTGGAATAAAAACTGTTTTCGCATTGCAATCTCCTGAAGAAAAAATTGAAAAAATAAAAGTATTTACTGCAGATGAAAACACCAGTATGTTTGGCGATGGTATAAACGATGCTCCAGCTCTAACCAAAGCTACAGTAGGAATTTCGTATAGTAAAGCGACAGAGGTAGCAGTACAGTCAGCAAGTATTGTATTGTTAAACCATAAGCTAAGTTTATTAGAGAAAACCCATCAGATCTGTTCACATACTTATAAAACAATAAAGCAGAATTTATTCTGGGCATTTGCCTATAATCTAATCGCAATTCCATTGGCAGCCATGGGGTATTTAAGTCCTATATTTGCCGCATTAACAATGGCTTTTTCTGATATTGTTGTCATTGGAAATTCGATTAGATTGAAATATAAAAACATAAATTCATAAGTGAATCCTATGGTTTTACATCTAGCAAAATGGTATCCCAATAAAATTGAACCTTTATTAGGGATTTTTGTGCGTAAACATATTTTAGCTACTAAAAACAATTTCCATCATAAGGTAATTAGTATTTACAATACCGATGATTATGAAAATGAAGTTACTCGAATCACCACTAATTTTGAAGGTGTAGATGAAGTAGTGTTCTATTATAAAAGTGGGATTGCAGCAAAGTTAAAAGTCTTTTATAAGGTTTGGAAAGAAATAAATTCTAGTCCAGCAACTCTAGTACATTCACACATTATTAGTTGGGCAAGTACTTTAGCCTACATACATTCTATTTCTACTAACACACCCTTTTTCATAAGTGAACACTGGAGTGGATATCATTATAAGCACTTTTTAAAACAAAATGTACTAGTAAAATATTTTAAACGACTTACTGCGAAAAAAGCTAAAATGGTTTTCCCTGTTTCAAACAGTCTGAAAAAGGATATGATAGAGGCTGGTTTTAAAGCCAACTATACCGTTATTGGAAATGTAGTGGATGGGGAAATAGTAGAACACTCTAAAAATGATAAATTCAGTTTTGTATTCGTTGGAGACTTAGAACAAAGCCATAAAAATGTTAAAGGTATTATAGAAGCTTTTGCTGCACTTAAAAACAATACAAGTATACAATTAGATATAATAGGCGATGGTGTTGATATACAAGCCTATATCAATCTAAGTAAAGACTTAAAAGTATCAAGTTCAATTACCTTCCATGGCTCAAAATCCAATACGGAAGTATTTAAAATCCTATCTAAATCTCATACACTCGTTTTAAACAGTTATTATGAGACTTTTTCTATTATCTGTGCTGAGGCTTTACTTTCTGGTATTCCAGTAATAGCAACTAGATGTGGGGGGCTAGAATCCTTTTTAGATACACAAACCGGTTTATTAATTGAAGTTGGAAATACCAATCAATTAATAGGTGCTATGAAAGAGATTCAGAGTACTTACCTTACTTATAGTCCAGCAATATTAAAAGAAAAAGTTGAAGGGTACTCTTCTATAAATATTGGAATCGAATTAACTAAAAGATATAATTCGGTACTTAGTTAAGCTTCTTTAAATAGATTTTAAACAAGACTAAAGAAACGAATCCTGAAATCCAAAACAAACTACTGGTAACAACAGCTGCACCTATTAATCCGTAATTGTTTAGCGCATAATAATTAAGAACACCGTTTAGAAATAAAATCGCAAAAGCAACAACAGCATTCCAATTAGACTTACCCACAGCAGCTAATAAATTACCAAAAGGTATCCGGAATATAAAAGCACCAAGCATACCAATAAGGAGTATTTTAAATATACTTACCACCTCAATATAATCAACCCCAAAAAGGGTTAAAATTAAAGGTTCTGCAAGTACATAAAGTACAGTCGATATAAGTATTCCAATCAGTGCAAACAGTTTACAATAATTCTTAGAAAACTGTATTAAGAATTCTTTATTCTCACTATTTTTAGCCAAATCGGCATAATGTGTTGTTATGTAAGAATTAGGTATAAAGAACAGAGC
>Ga0308019_10001943_pt1 | contig 12052 bp, 9 predicted proteins | sample Neamet284_FD_203135 | JGI IMG/M metagenome (GOLD analysis project Ga0308019, IMG submission 203135) | Marine microbial communities from water near the shore, Antarctic Ocean - #284 | ecosystem: Environmental > Aquatic > Marine > Unclassified | place: Southern Ocean | collected 2014-10-01 | reverse complement strand
TAACTTAGCTGAGGTACAAATTCCTGAGCCGGTATTAAACAGAATTTCAAAAATGGCACCAATTCTTCGCAGCTTGAGGCATGGTGACGGAACTCTAGCTCGTTTTCATGGGGGAAGTTCGGGAAGTGAATATTTTTTGGACCAAACGCTAGCAGCCTCTGAAGTACGGCCATCGATACCTCAAGAAAATGCCATGGGATTTGCCCGGTTCACGTCAGGATCGACAACGGTAATTGTTGATGCCGCAGCACCCAACTCTGGTCCTGACAGTTTCAATGCGCATGCCTCCACATGCGCGTTTGAGCTTTCTACAGGGCGCACTCCCTTAATTGTTAGCTGTGGGTCAGGCTCAAGCTTTGGAGATAATTTTCACCTGGCTGGTCGTTGTACTGCTTCACACTCAACAATGACAATTGAGGGTGTCAATTCTTCTTGGTTTTCCAAGTGCGCCCAAAGGCATTTGAGTTACCTTCAAGATGTACCAAAGATTGTAAAGGTTCAAAAAACCCGAGCCATTGATGGAGTTCGGCTGAGGATAAATCATAATGGTTACCAAGGTAGCCATGGGCTGATGCATGTTCGCACGCTGGATCTCCCAGTTGATGGTAGTGGGTTGATTGGTGAGGATGAACTGTACCCGCCCAATAAGAAAGATGTGAAACAATTTGATAAAATGCGTGAACAATATTCTGGGGAACTCAAGTATGCGATACAGTTTCACATCCACCCCGATGTGCATACAAGCCTAGCTACCGGGGGATCAGCCGTCTTACTTACCTTCAGGAATGGAGATTTTTGGGTTCTCCGACATGATGGATCGAGCATCCTGTCGATTGAAGAAAGCGTATATTTTGACGACAAATTACTTCGCCCACGCACAACTTCACAAATTGTTTTAAGTGGAAAAATAAAGGAATTTACAACTCGCGTTGGTTGGTCACTGGCCAAATCAGTTGAAAAAACGCAAGAGGCTATTCAATAAACTAAAATTGGACGGTGGCTAATAATTAGGATTAATAATGATTGACCAAATACCACTCAGGCGTGCTTTAATTTCTGTATCTGATAAAACGGGTCTTCTAGATTTAGCTTATGCCCTCGTGGATCAGGGTGTTGAGTTGGTGTCAACGGGTGGCTCAGCAAAGGCTATTCGTGACGCTGGATTGGACGTGCTGGACGTAGCAACGATCACTGGATTTCCTGAGATGATGGATGGCCGTGTTAAAACTTTACATCCAAATGTCCATGGAGGGCTCTTAGCTTTACGTAATAACCTTAGACACGTTGAAGCAATGGAAGAGCATGGAATTACAGGGATCGATTTGTTGATTGTTAATCTTTATCCCTTTGAAGAAACTGTGGCCAGTGGTGCTAATTATAAAACCGCTATTGAGAACATTGATATTGGTGGCCCTGCCATGATCCGGGCTGCGGCAAAAAACCACCAATTTGTGACTGTGGTCACTGATATTCAAGATTATTCTGTTTTATTGAATGAGTTGTCACAACTTAATGGAGCAACCAGCTATTCTTTTCGTCAAAAACTAGCACTCAATGCATATGCGCGGACAGCATCTTACGATGCAGCTGTTTCAAATTGGATGGCCAAAGAAACAGAAATGAACCCTCGTTACAAAGTGGTTTCTGGTACTATGATGCAGGAGTTGCGTTACGGCGAAAATCCTCACCAGTCAGCAGTTTTTTATAGTCAGGGTGGCTCAAATTCAGGCGTGGCGACAGCTGTTCAGCATCAGGGTAAAGCACTTTCTTATAATAATATAAATGATACTGATGCCGCGATAGAGTTGGTTGCAGAGTTCGAACTATCTGAGGGGCCTGCATGTGCCATTATTAAACACGCCAACCCCTGTGGAGTAAGCCAAGCTGCTACATTAGTAGATGCCTATCAGGCAGCCTTTAACTGTGATCAGAAGAGTGCCTTTGGTGGCATTATAGCGTTGAACCAAAAACTAGATGGCCCCACAGCCACTGAGATTTGTAAGATTTTCACAGAAGTAGTAATCGCACCTGACGCAGATGATGAGGCACGCAAAATATTTTCTAAAAAGAAAAATTTGCGGTTATTAACAATTGAGAACCTCCCTGACATGAATGCTCCAAGCCAAACCATAAGGCAGGTTTTAGGTGGATATTTGGTTCAGGATAAAGATATGGGGCAACTTTCGCCTAACGACTTAAAAGTGGTGACTAAACGCCTACCTACTTCTGCCGAGTTGAGTGATATGCTTTTTGCATGGAAAGTTGCTAAGCATGTAAAATCTAATGCTATAGTATATGTAAAAAATGGTGCAACTGTGGGTATTGGTGCTGGGCAAATGAGCCGCGTGGATAGTACTCAGATTGCTGCTCGCAAGGGGGCTCAAATGGCAGAAATGCTAAATTTAAATGTTCCATTAACCCACGGATCAGTAGTGGCATCTGATGCATTTTTTCCATTTGCAGATGGGCTAGTCACAGCTGCTGAAGCTGGTGCTACGGCGATTATTCAACCAGGTGGTTCATTGCGTGATCAAGAGGTTATTGCGGCAGCTAACGCAGCTGGTTTAACAATGATATTTACTGGAATGAGACATTTTAGGCATTAGCATGAAAAAAGTTTTACTTTGGAGTACGGCTCTAACCTTTGTGTTGGACCAAATTACAAAATTTATAATTGTACATTGGATGGATTTAATTTCAAAAGGTACAATTGATGTTTGGCCTGGGTTTATCCAATTTCGCATGGCGTGGAATACTGGTATAAATTTTGGCCTTCTTTCTGGTAATGGTGACTTAGTTCGTTGGCTTTTAGTTTTTGTTTCCCTAGTCATATGTATTTTTGTGGGGTACTGGATCCGTGGCGAAAAAGGGGCTGTTGTCCTTACATCTGGTGGGTTTGTTATTGGTGGCGCGCTAGGGAATTCGATTGATCGCATTTTATACGGTGGAGTGGCTGATTTTTTAAATATCAGCTGTTGCGGATTTCAAAACCCTTACGCGTTTAATGTTGCGGACATCACAATTTTTATTGGCATATTTGGGCTGGTTTTATTTTCTTCAGACAATGATAAAAAGCTGGGTCCAAACAGTTGAAATTTGTATATTTCAACTAAACATTCAGTGCTGACGTTCTGTGCTCTAACAATTGAATAGCTACAAGGCCGTCGCAATCTGTAGTTTTACATTTTATGGAAGTGTGCCAATCAAAAGGCCTGAACGAAGAGTGGTCGAATCGGAAAGTAACATGCTATCACTAGTGGTATGATCGGTCATAACCCCAACATAAGCCATTTTCAGCCAGTCATTCGACAGTTAAATGAAACAGCAATTAATCAGATTGCTGCGGGCGAAGTTGTGGAAAGGCCTGCGTCAGCAATTAAAGAACTTGTTGAAAATGCGATAGATGCCGGGGCGACGCGCATTGATGTTGACTACGCAGATGGAGGAAAATCTTTTATTCGTGTGACCGATAATGGGTGTGGTATTTCTGCTGAAGATTTGCCACTAGCCATGATGCGGCACGCTACTAGTAAAATTGATGGCTCTAATCTTTTAAATATTCAAAGCTTTGGGTTTCGAGGAGAAGCTTTGCCTTCACTTGGCGCCGTTGGAAAGCTTACCATCATGAGCCGGTGTGGGCAGTCTGATGGTGCAGAATTACAGGTTGATGGTGGGACGCTAAGTTCAGTTCGGCCAGTCGCCATGCAACCGGGAACTCGTGTAACACTAAGTGATTTGTTTTATGCTACCCCTGCGCGTCTAAAGTTTTTGAGATCTGATAGGGCAGAGTCAAAAGTGATTGTCGATACCATGCGCCGTTTGGCAATGGCGGAACCGTCAATTGCATTTTGTGTACGTGACATGGCAACCGAACGTGTAGTTTTGCGAGTTCAGGCTGAGCAGGGCGACATGTTTGATGCGTTGCGTGGGCGGTTGGGTCAGGTGATGGGCCAGGCCTTTGTTGAGAATGCTATTGCTGTGGACGCAGAGCGTGAGGAAATCCGTTTGACAGGCTTTGCGGGACTTCCAACTTATTCTCGGGGAGCTGCTGTATCTCAATTTCTTTTTGTTAACGGTCGACCTGTACGCGACAAACTTCTTTTAGGTGGATTGCGGGGTGCCTATTCAGATTTTTTATCTCGAGATCGACATCCTGCTGTCGCATTGTTTGTCGAGTGTGACCACACCCGAGTAGATGTAAACGTCCATCCTGCTAAAGCAGAGGTACGTTTTAGAGAGCCAGCTGTAGTTCGTGGTCTTATTGTGTCTGGTCTTCGTCACGCTTTAGCAGAGGCAGGGCATCGGTCATCATCGACTGTGTCAGAATCAGCTCTTGGAAAATTTGAAGTGCCGTCTCAATCTCGAGTCTATCAAATGAATCGACCTTCTCAAGTAGTGAGAAAGTTTGAACCTTTGGAAACTGGCAATATGTTTGACGTAGAGCCGTCTGCTCGAACTGAGGTGGTATATCAGGCTGAATCTGAAAGCTTGCCGCTGGGAGCTGCTCGGGCACAATTACATGAAAACTATATCTTGTCACAAACTGAGAGTGGATTGGTTATTGTTGATGCGCATGCTGCGCATGAGCGACTTTTATATGAAAAAATGAAAGCACAACTGGAGTCGTCTGGCATACGATCACAAGCACTTTTAATTCCGGAAGTGATTACACTTTCAGATAGTGAAACCGCCCTAATTTTGGAACAAAGTGAATTTTTAATAGAGCTGGGACTTACGGTTGAGCCGTTTGGTCAGGGTGCTGTTTCAATACAAACGGTGCCAGCAATATTAGGTCAAATTGATGTTAAAAAACTGGTGCTTGATATTATTGATGAGCTGTCTGACAGTGGAGTTACGCAAAGTCTGAGTTCACGAATTGAGTCTGTTTTGAGTAGAGTGTCTTGCCATGGATCAGTGCGTACAGGCCGGCGAATGCAGGCGGATGAAATGAATGCCTTGTTACGGGAAATGGAAGCTACACCACATTCAGGCCAATGCAATCATGGTCGGCCAACTTATGTGAGCCTGGCCATGACAGATATTGCAAAACTGTTTGGACGAACATGACATTGTCTTCTGAAATTACTTTAGTATTGCTGCTCGGAATTAGTTTGATTGCTGTTTTAATTATTATTCTGCTAATTTTTGTTGCGCGTGCTGCGGCACGTTCCGCTAATGCGGCCGTTCCCCTTACCAATCAGCTGGAGTCTCTAAATCAGCGTGTTCAAATAATAGGAGACGGTCAACAACAGCTAGCTGGTGGCTTGACCCATGTTTCTGAGTCGCAGGCTGCTCAACAAGGAAATATGATCAAGTTAATGGAGGCCCGTCTTGCATCAGTACAGGAACAGATGAGCCTCAACTTAAACTCAAGCGCTAAAAATACCGCTAAATCACTGGGCGAATTGCAGCAGAGACTGGTTACCATTGATAAGGCCCAGGATAATATCCAAAAGCTTTCTGGCGACGTACTTAGTTTGCAAGATATTTTGTCAAACAAGCAAACTCGTGGAGCTTTTGGTGAAATCCAACTACAAGAAATTGTAAGTAAGGCTCTACCTTCTGATGCTTACGCTTGGCAGGTGACGCTATCAAATGGAAAGCGCGCTGATTGCTTGATTCATCTACCTAACCCTCCTGGGCCAATCGTTATTGATAGCAAGTTCCCTTTGGAGGCTTATGAGGCTTTAAGAAATGCATCGACAGATTGGGAAGCTAATGAAGCTGCCAAATTTATGCGCACCAGTGTGAAGGCTCACATCAAAGCCATTTCTGAAAAATATATTTTAGACGGTGAAACGGCGGATGGAGCATTGATGTTTTTACCGTCAGAATCTGTTTATGCAGAACTGCATTCCAATTTTCCTGAATTAGTTAGGGATGGCTTTGAGGCCCGTGTGTGGATTGTATCGCCGACGACATGTATGGCAACGCTCAACACTATGCGGGCTATTTTGAAAGACGCTCGAATGCGTGAGCAAGCCGGTGCCATTCGTACAGCTCTGCGACTTTTACATCGTGATGTTGAGTTGGTAGTTGACCGTGTTGAAAAGCTGAACACGCATTTTGGACAAGCTCGTAAAGATGTTGAGGGTATCACAATCGCTGCGGAGCGCGCTGGAAAAAGGGCCCACAAGTTGGACAATTTTGATTTTGAGGAAATAGAAGTAGCTGAAAATGTTGTACCGATAAACAAGCCATAAAGGTCTTTGCGTTTGAAGGTTACGACCTGTTAATCTTTATGCTCTAAATCTATAATCTGTGTTTGGAGACTTAAATAAGCTTTAAAAATATCGCCCTCTGAAATAACTCCTATTAGCGTATTGTTCGAACGATCTAAAACTGGGATTGCCTCTCCAATGAAATCAGATGCAATTTCAATTGCCTGCTGAAGAGATGCATCTGAATTTAGGAAAATTGGCTTTTCGTCAACATAAGGCTCTACTAACTTTTCTGGCTTAATTGCAACGAGTGAGCTTAGGTAAACCTTACCTGCAAAAGTCCCATTTTCCTTTGCTATATAAGCCTCACTTTTATTATCCAGCGCCATTAGTTTTATAGCATTAGCAACGGTAGTTTTTCTTTTGATAGTAATAAAATCCGGTGAAACCATTGGTTCAATGGAGTTTTCCATTAATAGTAAACCACTGCGGCCATGACTTAAATCTATATTTCTGAGTAGCAATTGTTTGTCAAAGTAGGAATGTCCAAAATAGTGATGGCTGAACATGATAGCAGTCACAATACCAGTTAAAGACATCATTGCTAATTCGTATGAACCGGTAAGCTCCAAAACAATAATTGTCATTGATATTGGTGCACCTATTACTGCGCCAGCGACAGCCGCCATACCACAGATAATTATTTCTGGGCCTGATGAAACATAGAGCCCACTCATTGTTAAAATTTGAGATACGGCTGCACCAGCTGCTGCTCCAATGAGCAGTGCTGGTGAGAACACTCCACCAAAAAAGCCAAACCCAAGCGCAATTGATGTAGCGATTATTTTACCAAATAGAATGAGTAAAACTGTTAACAACAATGTTTTTTCTTGGATCAGAGACACGAGGGTTTCTGATCCAAGTCCCATCACTCCTGGTACAAGTGTGCCAATTAGGCTGAGACTTAGCACCATTATTGCTGCTGAATGTATCTGTCTTAAGTTCAGGACCCTTGGTAACGATGCAAAGAACAATAATGACTTCATGAAGACAACTGCAATAAGGCCAAATACTGGTCCAACTAAACAGGATACTAAAATCATTAAGCTAATGGTTTCATTGAGCACGGTTTGCTCAAAAAATGGTAGGGATGGCCAAACTGCCTGTGTTATTCCAAAAGATACAGTCGAGGCTATTGCAATTGGTGCTAAAGCTTTGAAAGCAAAATGCCGTAAAATCGCCTCATGGGCAAAAATTATACCTGCAAATGGTGCGCCAAAACCTGCTGATATGGCCGCGGCAATTCCTGCTCCAATAAAAACATCAGTTGAAAAATTTAGTGAAACTTTTGTTTTTACCCACGAACCAATAGTTGCGCCAAGATGGACAAGTGGACCATATTGACCAACGGACGCCCCACCAGAGGCAGATATAAACGCTGCAAGCGTACTAAAAATTCCAAGCTTAACATTTATCTCATTATCTATTCGGTGCACGGAATAAATAGTGTCAGCTGGACCATGCCACTCGCTAGCTTTAGATAATTTTTTTAGCCACAGTATAAGGGAAACTGCCAGCCCTAAAGTAAAATTATAAAGAAAAAATGTTTGAAAAAATGTTTGAGGTTTTTCAAAAACAACACTTATAAGATTAATTCCAAGTCTAAAATAATGTGCTGTTACTGCGCCTGCAGCACCCAAGGCCACACCAACAAACAAGGCTCCCAGTAACAGCAAGACAGCGTTATTTGATACTTTAATTGTCATTTTGCCGTTCGCCAAAGTGATTTAATTCACCTTGAGTAGTTTTTTTTACGAAGTATTACTACAAAAATTTCTTATGACCAGTTTGCTTAGCCTTTAAGAAGGGCTTCTAGATAATCTAAACCTACAAATAATGACTATAAATTTTCTGATGGTTACGAGTAATAGTTTTGCTCGACAAAAATTCTTAATGTACTTTAAATTTTCAAGAAACGCTGAGCTAATCGTGGAAACCAGGAATTAAAACGCAGTGGGGCATCTGTGGCTGTAAGGCAAATACAATCTTCGTTAATATCTGCCATTGGCGTATGCTCCAAATTCTGGTCAGCCATTTCTACATCACCAACTGCGAACCTAGCGGTCTCATCAGAAAAGGCACCTTTCAGTACCAAAGTTAGCTCAGTACCACGGTGTCCATGATCTGGTACAACTGAACCGGCAGGAATGTAGAGTAATCGGGCGGTAGCTGATTTTGAGGTTTTCAACACTACCTGGCGCACGCCCATTCCAATTGGGCGCCATTTAATGTCAGCTAAACTACTGCCGACGTACGCTGCCAAAGGATTAGGAATTTCACTGCCCACTTCAGTTTTGTGTATTTGTCGAGTGTTTGCAACTAGATCTAAGGTCCTGCTCAAGGCATCGTTGGACATTTCAGCTTTTGCTAAATCGTCCAAAAGTACTCCGCCTACAGAATCGAAAGCATGGGAAGCCGCTCGACATTCGTCACACATTTCTAAATGAGTTGCTACGATTAGATTAAAAGCCTCAGGAAGGGCTCCAGCGGAATATCCCAGCAATAACTGATCGCTGAGGTGGTGTTTAATATCATTCATATCGTTCATTTCATAGTCTGTCGGAGTTTATTTAATGCTAACCTAAGGCGGGATTTGATTGTGCCAAGGGGCAGGCCAGTTTCTGCTGCAATCTCGCTGTGACTTAAATCTCCAAAATACGCTTTCTGTAAAAGTGCTTTCTGTTGGTCTGGTAGCGTAGACATCGCTAATCTGAGTTGTTCTGTTTCTTGTTGCAGGGTTAGAATATCAGTTGCTTCAGGTTCACATTCTGGGCCCCATGTTAAGTTCTCAGGTTCAGGGCGGCGTTGCTTTCGAAGGGCGTCAATGTTTTTGTTTCGGGCGATTGTGAAAATCCAAGTTGACACGCTTGCGCGGCTTGGATCAAATAAATGTGCTTTGTTCCATACGGCTACCATGACTTCCTGTGCGCACTCTTCGGCCGTGCTGGTGGATGCCCCTGACCTTATGAGGAAAGATTTAACGCGAGGCGCAAAATAATTGAATAGTTCCTCAAAGGCCGTTTGATCTTGGCTCTGTTGTACCTGTTGCAGCTGAGTAACCCAATTTTTTAAAGGTTTAGTTTTTTTCACAGCTGGGGGGGTCGCCTTTTGGTTAAAACGTAATAGCTCTCTAACGTCAGCGTATGTCAACAGAACAGAAGATGCACCCGGTTCTTCATACCTTTCTAAATTTTTGTACATATTGTAACTACGCTCAAGAGATTATTTCAGATCACATAAAAAACAATCTTTTTAAATGTAATCCATTTGCATGGCGCCCACGTAAAACAATGAAATACTAATTAAGGGCGATAGAATGCCATTTGAGAATATCCAAGCTGATAACAGACGAATAGCAATTATAGGTGGTGGCATTTCTGGAATGGGGGCTGCTTACGAGCTCCGAAATTCGGAAAACGTAGTTTTATTTGAGTCCAGTTCACAGCTGGGAGGGCATGCCCGTACCGTTCTGGCGGGAAAAAGTGGAAATATGCCGGTGGATACAGGATTTTTAGTCTATAATGACGTAAACTACCCCCACCTGACAAACCTGTTTGGTGAGTTAGAAGTACCTACAATTCCTTCAGATATGAGCTTTGGAGCGTCGATTGATGGTGGGTGGCTTGAGTATGGAGTACTCGCTCCTAAGGCGATTATAGCACAAAAACGCAATATTTTGCGGCCAAAGTTCCTAGGAATGATGAGGGATATATTAAAATTTAATAAGCTTGCTAACAAAAGTCACATTGATCCCAATATTACGATTGGAAGTCTTATCAAAAATTGGGAATTGGGGGATTGGTTCCGGGATTACTACTTAACCCCTTTTACTGGTGCGATTTGGTCTACACCTGTAACCCAAATTTTAGATTTCCCAGCGCTTCCCATGATAAAATTCATGAAAAACCATGCCTTATTGGGAACCGGGGGCCAACATGATTGGCGGACGGTCAAAGGTGGCTCGCGCGAGTACGTGCGTCGCCTTGAAGGGATGCTCTTAAAAGCAGGTGTTGAGATACGATTGTCGACTTCAGTAAACTCTGTGCGCCGTGTCGATGGTGGGGTTGAGGTTAAAGTGGCTAGTGGCGAATACGAACCTTTTGACGAGGTAATATTTGCTACACACTCAGATACGACATTAGGTATGTTGAGTGATCCAAATGCGATTGAAAAAAAATCACTTGATGCAATCAAATACCAATCCAACACAATGGTATTGCATGCCGATACTTCTATAATGCCAAAACGAAAAGCAGCTTGGGCTTCTTGGGTTTACACAGAAGATAAAGACAAAAAATCAGATCGTATTGATTTGACATATTGGATTAACCGTCTTCAAAGCTTGCCAGAAGATGATCCTTGCTTTGTTACACTAAATACGCAGCGCGTGATAAAGCCACATTTAATTTATGATGAATGTGTTTTCTATCACCCAGTTTTCAATTTGGCTGCTTTGCAGGGACAGCACAGTTTAGCTGAATTAAATGGTAAAAATTCGACTTGGTTCTGTGGGGCTTGGATGCGAAATGGTTTTCATGAGGATGGACTGGCCACCGGTATAGAAGTAGCCCGTCGTATAATGGCACGATCTTCCACCATGCTGGCAGCTGAGTAATGAGTATGGATTATATCCAAGCTCACACCTTTCATGGGCGAAAGGGCAAAATTGAAAACTCATTTCGCTACGCGGTCGACTATTTGCTTCTTGACCTTCAGAGTAATGAAAGATTCCCTAAATTATTTTCTCACAATCATTTTAATTTTTTTAGTATTTATGATGTAGATCATGGTGGGCCACCTAAAAATGGGATCGGTTTGAGTTGGGTAAAAAATATTCTGAAGATAAATGACCTGCCTGGCCAAGAGAAGGTTTTGCTTTTAGCACAACCTCGTATTTTGGGCTTTGTTTTTAATCCAGTAAGTTTTTGGTTATGTTTTGACCCAAAGGATAATCTTCGGGTGGTAATTGCGGAAGTAAGTAACACCTTTGGCCAGCGCCACTGCTACCTATGTCATCGTGATGACCTAGGACCAATCACAGGCTCTGATACAATCAATGCAGAAAAGGTTTTTCATGTTTCCCCATTTCAGCCTGTTGAGGGTACTTACTGTTTTAATTTCGATATCAGTATTGATCAGATTTTGATAACAATTGAATACAAGCGCGAGGAAGGTGGCTTGATTGCAACTCTGGCGGGTCCACGCCAGCCTCTTACCAATAGATCCATCTTCTTTACGATATTGCGCCGGCCGTTTGGTTCGCGGCGAGTCTTGAGTTTGATACATTGGCAAGCGGTAAGGCTTTGGTTGCGCAAGGCAACGTTTCGTTCTTGCCCAGAATCGCCACAAAATGATGTTAGCCGATGACAGCTGTAAGTAATACTTCTCCACCAGCCTTCGCTTTATTTGGTGGAATGCTTGCGGCTGCTGGCATTCCAATTTATATTTTTGCACCAACTTTTTACGCTGAAAATTATGGTTTAGGTCTGACAAGCATTGCAGCTGTTTTATTTTGGTTGCGATTGGTTGATGCTGTTCAAGATCCCGTGTTTGGATGGCTCTCTGAAAATATTGGTCGCGAACGACGGTTTTGGGTAGCCTTCGCAGTTATTATTTTGGTTGGGTCTATGGCTCTACTTTTTGCCGTGCCACCTCAAACGTCACCCCTTCTTTGGTTCGCAATTTCGATGACCGGTTTGTTTAGCGCATTTAGTTTTCTAACAATCAATTTTTATGCTCAAGGCATTACTGCTGCTGGTGACCTTCCTGGCGGACATATGCAATTGGCAGCATGGCGTGAAACTGGCGCATTGATTGGTGTATGCTTGGCG
>Ga0308019_10001940_pt1 | contig 12082 bp, 11 predicted proteins | sample Neamet284_FD_203135 | JGI IMG/M metagenome (GOLD analysis project Ga0308019, IMG submission 203135) | Marine microbial communities from water near the shore, Antarctic Ocean - #284 | ecosystem: Environmental > Aquatic > Marine > Unclassified | place: Southern Ocean | collected 2014-10-01 | reverse complement strand
AAACCCCCACAACTATTGAGCAGCACAATAAAATTACCTTCCTTCGATCAATCTTATCAGACAGCCAGCCCAGTGGCCATTGAGACAATGCTCCAAAACCAATAAATAGAGTCATAAAAAGTGCAGTCTCTGAAATACTTAAACCTGACTGAATTGCGTAAATTGTTCCAACACCAAAGAAGCCTGCAGAAGCAAGCCCAGAGATACCAATCGTTGCAACGCCTGAAGGTGAGGCTTTCCATAATGCCTTAAAGCCTAAAGACTCCTGCATCTCTACTTCAGGAGCCTTTATTTCAGTTAAAAGAATAGGTATTAGTGATATTGAAAGTAAAATAGAGGCAAGAAGAAATAAATTTACTCCTGCTGGGCTATCAATCACAAACAAACCCTGGCCCATTGCAAGACCACCCCAAACTACCATCATATGAATTGAGAATAGTTGCCCACGATTTTCATTGGAAGAAATTGAGTTTAACCAACCTTCAACAATTATCATAATTCCAGCAACACAGAAGCCAGACAAAAAACGAGCAACAAACCAAACTGGGGGCTCAATAAATAAAAGCTGTATTAGAATTGCAGTTGAAGCAATTGATGCAAAAGCAGCGTAGGTTCGAATTTGTCCAGTCTTTTTAATTTGACCAGGAGATATTAAAGAGCTTGCAAAAGCGCCCAAGAAGTAACCTGACATTACTAGTCCAGTTGTAAGAACAGAAAAACCTTCATAATCTGCCCTCCAGCTACTTAAAGTTCCTTGCAAGCCATTGCCTAGGCTAATAAACAATATTCCTAAGAATAATGGCCATATAGCGCGCATAACAATAGTCAACATAACAATTTAAATCCTATTAGAAGATAAAAAAATCATAGATAAAAAATAAACAGTTTATCATGACACTTTTTTCACGAAAATGCAGATTTTAATGTATTTTTGTAATGTATTTTTATAAATATGGTAAAAAGTTTAAATGATTGAAACTTATGAAAAAATTTGGATTATTTATATTCTTGAATGTGGTGATAATACTCTCTATTGTGGAATCACAAATAATTTAGATAACCGAATGAGACAGCACAGATCTGAGATCAAAGGTGGTGCAAAATACACAAGATCGCGTCAGCCTTTTAAGATTGCTTATAAAGAAGAGGTTGCAACAAGAAGTGAAGCTCTAAAAAGAGAGCATGTCATAAAAAAAATGACTAAAAGTGATAAAGCCTCACTAATTAATATAAGAACTAGTCTTGCAAGGTAGACAAATCATTTAAGACCATTTCCGAGTGCGTCTTAGGGTCTACAGATAGATAAATTTTAGCAATTGATCCTTCTGGATCTATAATGAAAGTATTTCGTTTGGCTGACTTATAACCTAGGAAGCTATTAAGTGAGTTGTATTGTTTTGCGACTTTTCCCTTAGAATCAGATAGAAGTGAAAATGGCAGATTATTTTTTTCAGAAAATTTCTTATGTGACTCAACACTATCAAGGCTAAGTCCAAAAACAACTGATTTACTTGCTATAATTCTTTTGACTGCGTCTCTAAAATCACAGGCCTGTGTTGTACAACCAGGGGTGTCATCCTTAGGATAAAAATATAAAACAACCCACTTACCCCTGTAATCAGTTAGCTGGTGACTTAAGCTGTTTTGATCCTTAAGAATAAAGTTTGGCGCCATATCTGCAACTTCTAGTGAAGCGTATGACGCCCAAGAAAATACTAATAAAAGCCCTGTGATAAAACATTTTTTAATAAAATTGATTTGCATATTGGAAATATTACTTGAATTAAAGAGAATTTATAATTTATATAATTTTTATCAAAAAATTTAGTCTTTTTTATTTTTTTTTGGATTTGCGTATGGCGCTTTGATACCAGTTCATTGCTTTTAAAAACTGTTTTTCATTGATATTATTTCTTTTACAATAAGATTTAGCAATGCTCGTAAGTGATTGTTTTGTAGATATTTTTTTTTGTACTTGATCCATAGTTTATCCAAGAAAAAAATGCTTTAGTTGACCGGAAGGAGTAACCTGCCAACTAAAGCGGGTACCTCTTATGCCAAACGGAGAGAGAATGGCATGAGTGTTCGAGGTTCTTTAAAAAACTTATAATTATTTAAATATTGCTTTTAGCTATTAGAGACTAAGGTGATGCTTATGTATAATCCGTTTATAAATAGACTGATTATTAGCATTACGTTTAGTTGCAATTTAAAGGGGTTGTAATTGCAACTGCTCTAATAAACTAAAAACAATGTTCATATAATAAGCACTCCGTTAAACTTTGAAATGTTTTATATATGGAGTTTTGATGAAGACTGTATGAAGATTCTTTCATTTTTTTTGTTTTAAATTAAAATATCTATTTTTTAACAGAGATAATTAAATGCAAACCATTTTGATAGTTGAGGACGACAAAACAATAGCCGAGAGTATTGCCTTTATTCTTGAGCAAGACTCTTTTAATTGCATTTGGTTTGATAATGGTCAAGGTGCACTTGAATATATCAATAATAACGAAGTTGACCTAGTCCTTCTTGATGTTGGCTTGCCAGATATGAGCGGCTTTGACGTGCTTCGAAAGATCCGTGAAAAATACAGCCTTCCTGTTATTATTATTTCAGCAAGGGATGATGAATCAGATCAAGTACTAGGACTTGAAGGTTTAGGAGCCAACGCCTATGTAACAAAACCATTAAGCCCAAGGTTGGTTGTAGCACACGTTCGCGCTCAGTTAAGAACAGGTCAGTCAAATACTAAAACTAATGCTTCAAAATTTAGCATCAATCACGCAATGCAAAGAGTTGTTTTTAATGAGATTGAGTTAACACTTACGCCTGCTGAATTTAAAATTTTATCTCACCTTGTAAAAAATCCTAATAGAGTTCATTCAAGAGAATTTCTAATGAGTATTATTTGGGACAGGCCTCACGGCTCTGACATAAAAACGATCAATACTCATATAAAATCAATCCGAAAAAGGCTTCATGAAGTTGATGAAAAAAATGATTTCATTGAAACGCATAGAGGAATAGGATACAGCCTGATTGAATGAGAAACTTTAAGCTTAATATTGGCACAAAACTTTTTCTTCTCTATTTTATTATAAGTTCAACTTTGCTTTGGGTATTTGCCCACAGAACAGCAGTCGAGTCTGCAAAATCAGTGATGGTAGAAGTTTCAAGTCTAATGAGTAGAGTTGCCTCTCAAAACAATAAAGATGGCGAAATTGATTTAGAAACCTTTGAGAGCCTAATTGTTAATTACTTGCGCTCTCAAAAAAATACGATTGATAAAAATAACAATCAAAAGCTTGAAAACCTTGCAATATATGTAACGAATAAGGATGGCCTCCTCGTCTTAGATTCTAGAGGATTGATACTGGGTAAAGATATGAGTAGCCATAACGAGGTTGGTTCTGCACTTAGCGGCTCTAAAGATATAACTAGAGTAGTTGTAGAAACTATTTCTGGACCCAAGAAAGCAAGAGGTGCTGTTATTGAATATTTTTACAAATCGAGGTTTCTAAACGCGTCAAATCCAATATATGGCAATAATGGTGAAATTTTAGGTGCTGTTGTTGTTGTAGCCCCTCTGATGGATTTATTGGATCAAAACTATCTTTTACAATTTATCTTTTATATTTTTCTAATTTCACTAATTTTTGGAGCTTTAGGAAGCTATAGAATATCTAGAAATATTAGGCGCATTCAGAAATACACCTCCTCCCTTTTTAGTGGTGAAGATGTAGCTATTCCAGATCTAAATAATCAATTTAATAATCTGGCTAAAACCATTGAAAATGCAAGGTCTGAGGTTGAGCTTAAAGATGATGTTGAACAGTATATTGATACCCTAGCTCACGAATTGAGAACGCCTATAACAGGCATTCAACTTACCGCAGAGAACCTATTAACTCCTATGAGCGATAAGCAAAGAAAAAGGTTTATTGAGAATATATTGGATTCAAATAAACATATGGATCTTCTAGTTAATCGCTTACTTGATCTTTCAAGAATTGAAAGACGTGAAGCGCTTAAAGTTATTGAGACTTTAAATATTTTACAAGCCATTAACAGCGTTTTAAGGGCGCCTAGTCGCATAAAAAATATTGCAGATAAGGATCTCAATATAATTCTTGAAGTCAACAGTAAATCCCTTATAAGTGCTGAAAAAATATTGCTTGAGCAAGCCATAGGAAACATAATAAATAATGCTTTAGACTTTAGTCCAAAATCAGGAACAATTACCATTAAATCCTCTGAAACTAATAGCTCTATTTCTATTATAGTTCTTGATGATGGGCCGGGGATACCCCCACAAGTCTTGAATAAATTATTTACGCGATTTTTTTCTGTTTCTAGGCCTGACACAGGGATCAGAGGGAATGGATTAGGATTAAGGTTTGTACGCAAGATAATGCAGCTTCATGGAGGTGAAGTAACTCTTCAGAATCGGTTTATACAGCATGGAGCTGAAGCGAAGCTTAGATTTCCAATTAACGCAAAGTAGTTTATAGCTTGGGCCTTCTGTTGGGCTTTTTGTTCCAAAATACACGTTTTTTTGACTTATTTGGTTTTTTCTGATCCTTTCTTTGATCTTCATTGCCTTTAGCAGGGTGACCCTGAGAGTCATTATTATTTCTATTTCTTCCTTGAATCTCAGAGTTATTTGGCTTTTTTGGTCTTTTTGATTTAACTGGAAGTAATGCGCGCGATTTTGGAAGGTCATGATTTGGCACAAAGTCGTCAATTAACTCACGCTCTAGTTCTTTTTGGATGAGGCGCTCAATATCAAACAATTGCTTGGCTTCGTCTGCACTGACCAAAGAAATTGCTTCACCACCTCTTCCCGCCCTTCCAGTTCTTCCGATTCTATGAACATAGTCCTCAGGAACACTAGGCAAGTCAAAATTAATTACGTGTGGGAGCTGGTCAATATCAATTCCACGCGCTGCAATATCAGTAGCCACAAGGACCCTCACTTTTCCAGCTTTAAAGTCCGCTAAAGCTCGAGTCCTAGCACCTTGACTTTTATTTCCATGTATTGCAGTTGCACTGATGTTTTTTTTCTCTAGATTTGTAGCAATTCTATTAGCGCCATGCTTAGTTCTACTAAATACAAGAACTTGTTGCCACTCTCCTTTGTTAATCAAATGAGTTAAAAGTGACGTTTTTCTAGTTTTATCTACTGGACAAATCCAGTGCTTAATTGCCTCAACTGTAGAGTTTCTAGGTGTAACTGAAATCTCAATTGGCTCATGAACAAGGCCCTTTGCAAGTCTTCGAATATCCTCAGAAAAAGTTGCTGAAAACATTAATGTTTGACGTTTTTTAGGTAATAATTTAATAATTCTTTTAATGTCATGGATAAATCCCATATCAAGCATCCGGTCGGCCTCATCCAAAACCAATATCTCTAATTCATTAAAATTTACAGCATTTTGAGAATGAAGATCGAGTAGTCTGCCAGGAGTAGCCACCAAAATGTCAATCCCTTTTCGAAGCTTTTGCATTTGTGGGCCAATACCAACTCCACCAAAAACTACTGTTGAGCTTAACGGTAAATTTTGACCATAAGTTTTGACACTTTCAAGGATTTGTGCAGCAAGTTCTCTTGTTGGCGTTAATATTAGAGTACGAGTATGATTCGATGATGGCTTTCTTCCATTAGAAAGGATCTCTAAGATCGGCAAAGTGAAACCTGCGGTCTTTCCTGTGCCGGTTTGGGCAGCAGCCATTAAGTCTTTTCCTTCTAAAATAATGGGGATAGATTTTCCCTGAATAGGCGTAGCTTCAGAGTAACCTTCCGCCTCAAGTGCTTCAAGAATTTGCGGTGACAGTCCAAGTGTTGAAAAACTCATGCTCTAACATCAAAAAAAATATATTTGTATTTTACGGGCATAGTTGAACTATAACTTGTAATCTCAAATATGAATGAAAAAGACTGAAAAAAAGATAGCTCTATTTATCATTGAGGCTTAAGGTATTTAATTATAATAAGATTGTATTTTCTTGCTCTAGACAAAGCTAATTTATATGGTATTATTCGCGAGTTTTGTAATGAAATTTAATCAACCATGAAAATAATTATTCCTATAAAGCGAGTTCTTGATCCTTATACGCAAGCACGAGTTAACAAACAAACGGAACAAGTAGATCTTGCCAATGCAAAGATGGCTATGAATCCTTTTTGTGAGATTGCAGTTGAAGAGGCATTAACCTTAAAAGAAAGTGGCGCTGCTTCTGAAACTATTGCAGTTAGTATTGGTACTAGCAAAACTGTAGACACCCTCAGAACTGCCCTTGCAATGGGTGTTGATCGTGCAATTTTTATTAAGACTGAATCTGAACTTGATTTACAGCCATTACATGTTGGAAAAATACTAGCCAATATTATTAAGCGTGAAGAGGCCGAGCTCATAATAATGGGTAAACAAGCAGTTGATAATGACAATAATCAAACGGGTCAAATCCTATCAGGGCTTTTGGATTATTCTTTGGGCACCTTTATTTCTAAATTTGAACTTAGCTCGGATGCAAGTAGCGTCGAAGTTAGCCGTGAAATTGATACGGGTATTGAAACTAGAAAACTTAACATACCTGCAATTGTTACAGTAGACCTAAGGCTTAATGAGCCAAGATATGCTTCACTTCCCAATATTATGAAGGCAAGATCTAAACCTCTAGAGACGATCGAGCTAGAAAGCCTTGGTATTGATACATCCCCTCGGATTAAAGTTGTGAGCGTTGTGGAGTCAGGAACTAAGGATAGAGCCTCAAAGCAGATTAGCTCTGCTGAAGAGTTATTTTCAGAATTAAATCAAATGGGGGTTCTCTAATGTCAGCGCTTATATTAATTGAACTTAATGGTAAAGAAGTTAATGCAAGTAGCAGAGCTGCTATAACTGCGGCTTCACAACTTTCAGATAGTATTGATGCATTGGTATTAACTAATGACTCATCAAACTCAGAATCTGTATCCTCATTAGCTGGAATAAATTCAGTCAAAATGATTGTTGATGATTCGCTTGAACATGTCAATGTTGAAGTGGCAAGTAAGTTAATTGCAGAAGTAATGAGTGGATATAAATACTTAGTCTCAGGCTCTTCGACTTATAGTAAAAATATTTTACCGCGTGTAGGCGCCCTTTTAGATGTTCAGCCTATATCAGACGTTTGTGAAATTAAATCAAATAATACCTTTGTAAGGCCCCTGTATGCTGGAAATATCATGGCAACGGTTGAATCTTCTGACGAAATAATTATAATGACAGTTAGAGCGACAGCATTTGAACATTCTGGTGACGGTGGATCTGCTGAAGTTGAGGTTTTGTCATTATCGATACCAGAGTCAAACTCAACCTTTATTTCACTCCAAGAATCTCAATCTGAGCGTCCTGAATTAACAACAGCAGCAAGAATTGTTTCTGGAGGTCGTGGTCTTGGTTCAAAAGAAAATTTTGCTTTAATTGAGCAACTAGCGGACAAACTTGATGCGGCAGTTGGCGCTTCAAGGGCTGCTGTAGATGCAGGTTTTATTTCTAACGACTATCAGGTTGGACAAACTGGTAAAGTAGTTGCACCGCAGTTATACTTAGCCGTAGGAATATCTGGTGCAATTCAGCATCTTGCTGGTATGAAGGATTCACAAGTTATTGTTGTTATTAATAATGACCCTGATGCCCCTATGTCGAGAATGGCTGATTTAGTATGGCAGACAGATCTATTTGGTGCTTTAAAAGAATTAAACGATTATCAGGCTTAGGAAGCTAATTAATGGAAAGAGAGTCGATTGAATATGATGTAGTTGTTGTCGGTGGAGGTCCATCTGGACTTGCATCAGCTTGCAAGCTCAAACTGCTGAATCCTAATCTTTCGGTATGCTTATTAGAAAAAGGCTCTGAAATTGGTTCACACATTCTTTCTGGTGCAGTTTTTGAACCTCAAACGCTGTTTGATTTATTTCCAGAAGATGCAAAGGATTGTCCAACACTCAAAACCCCTGTAGTTAAAGACGATCTTTACTGGCTTACTAGTAATAATAAAAGTATAAAAATACCTTCTTGGCTAATGCCAAAAAGCCTTCATAATAAAGGCAATTTCATAATTTCACTCGGTGAATTATGTCAATGGATCTCTGAGAAAGCAATGGAATTAGGTGTTGACATCTTTCCAGGCTTTCCTGCCCAAAAATATCTCACAGATCAAAGTGGCAGAGTTGTCGGAATAGCGACTGGCGACATGGGAATCGATAAAGAAGGAAACCAAAAAGGGACTTATACTCCTGGAATGGATATACTTGCTAAACAAACTATTTTTGCAGAAGGTGCGAGAGGTCATCTAGGTAAGCAGTTAATAAAAGAATTTAATCTTGACGAGGGAAAAACCCCCCAACACTTTGCTATTGGCTTTAAAGAAATCTGGGAAGTTGACAATAATAAGCATAGCCCTGGTGACGTAGTTCATAGCATGGGATGGCCTCTTAAAGGAGGGACATCTGGTGGCGGATTTCTTTATCACTTCGATAACAATAGAATTGCTGTTGGCTTAATTGTTGACTTAAATTATAGCAATCCTAGTCACAACCCTTTTCAAGAGTTTCAGCAATTCAAAAAACACCCAACAATTAAACAATTCCTTGAATCTGGCAAGCGCGTCTCTTATGGAGCAAGAGCAATTACCAAAGGCGGCATAAACTCTCTTGTAAAGATGGATTTTGATGGAGGCATGATTGTTGGGTGTGACGCTGGAACCTTGAACCCCAGTAAAATAAAAGGAAGTCATTGTGCACTCCAATCTGGAATTCTAGCCGCTGAATATATTAATAAGGTTCTTTCAGAAGAAATTTGTGACTTTGATGACTTATTTAAAAGAAGTGTTCTTTACAAAGAGCTCTATGAATCTAGAAATTTTAGTGCTGCTATGCACAAATTTGGTTTTTATCTTGGTGCAGCCTATAATTTTGTTGAGTCAAATATTTTTCGAAATAAGCTACCTTTCACTATTAAAGACGAAAATAGAGATTGCGATTCGCTAAGTCTAAGTAAGTCTTCATCCTTAAAAGAGTACCCTGTTCCAGACAATATTTTAAGTTTTGATATTACCTCTTCTTTGTTTCTATCTGGAACCAACCATGAGGAAGACCAGCCAGTTCACTTAAAGCTTTCGGACGGAGCGATTCCTTTAACTCACAATAAAAAGCTTTATGATGAGCCTGCTCAAAGGTATTGCCCTGCTGGAGTCTATGAAATAATTGAAAAAGATGGTGAAGACTATTTTCAAATCAATGCACAAAACTGCCTGCATTGTAAAACTTGTGACATTAAAGACCCTTCACAAAATATTAATTGGGTGCCTCCTGAAGGCGGCGGTGGGCCGAATTATATTGGAATGTAAAACTAATTACATTGGTTTGCAGTAATTACCACAGTATTAACAATTTCATCGACACTACAGCCCCTAGATAAATCATTAACTGGTTTTGCCAATCCTTGAAGAATTGGGCCTATTGCTTTAGCTCCTGAGAAGCGTTGAACTAATTTATAACCAATATTTGCAGCGTCAAGATTCGGAAATATTAAGACATTTGCAGGGGTAGTAAATGAGGCTTCAGGATATTTAATTTTTAAGACTTTCTCATCCAATGCAGCGTCTAGTTGAATGTTTCCTATTATCTCTGCATCTGGTAATTTAGACTTAAGGATATAAGTTGCAGATCTTACTTTGTCAACCTCTATATGATCTGCACTTTGGTTGGTAGAAAATGAAAGCATAGCCACCTTAGGCTTTTCATCTAAAAAGGATATAGCTGACTCATAAGCACTATGAGCTATTTCTGCAAGTGCCTTAGAGTCCGGATTGATGTTCATCGCACAATCCGAAAAAATCATATTCTCACCATACATTTGGTGGTTTTTATCAAAGGCCATTAAAAATAGACTCGAAACAAGTTTACTATCTTCAGAAACGCCAATAATTCTAAGTGCATTACTGAGAACTTCTTGACTTGGGGTTATCGCTCCTGTAACAACACCATCAACGTCTCCTCTATGTAAAGCAATCATTGCAAATACACTTGGATTTGATATCATCTCAAATGCAGTCTCTAAAGTTACGCCTTTATGTTTTCTTATTTCAAACAAAGTTTGAGCATACTGAGCCTTCAAATCTTCGCTTTTACGGTTTATTGTCTCAATACCAAGAGAAGAGTCTGCATTTGTATCAAAAAGTACAATTTGAGCAATTTTTTGAATCGAAAGAATCTTAGCGGCATCTATAATACGAGAATCACTTGACTCAGGTAATAAAATTCTAGGAAATTTGACCTTAGCTTTGTTGGATAAATCTTCTAATAACGCCATTATTATGCCTTAATAAAGTTCACTATATTTTACCCGAAAAAACTATTAATTCACTAGGCCTTAAATGCTAATAAACATTAGATATCAAATATTAGTCTATAGCAAGATACTTAATTGTTTAATTTTAAGAAAGATTGTATTGACTAGCAATTTTAAGTCACTAAATTTTCCAGATGGTCCCTAGGAGCTGCAAACGAAGAGACTGCAGAAATCCTTCATGTAAATAAGGGTGATCCAATTGTAATATTGAATTGCCACTCATATGCAAAAGATAAGGTGTTAGTTGAATTTTGAATTACAACTGGAAGAGTAGATATGTTTAGCTATATAACTATAATTGAATCACCTCAACCTTAAATTAATCAAACTGTCTGGTTATTTGTTAGTTTTTTTGCCATTTAATCGACTTCCAGTTAAACTTATCAACTATGTCAAATGACTTCAATAAAGAACGTACTGATCTTGCGGCAGCTTTTCGCTGGGCTGCGCGTCTAAATATGCATGAAGCTGTTGCAAACCATTTTAGTCTAGCTGTCTCAGAAGATGGTTCAAAATTTCTTCTAAACCCAATCGGAATACACTTTTCGCAGATATGTGCAAGTGATCTAATTTTAGTTGATTCAAATGATGAGTCTACAATGTCAAGGCCTAATGCCCCTGAACCAACGGCTTGGGCAATACATGGCGCTTTGCATAGAAATAACCCTCAAGCAAGATGCATTCTCCATGTCCATCCTAAGTACGCAACTATTTTGTCTTGCTTAGATGATAAGACCATGAAACCAATTGACCAAAACACTATGCGCTTTTATGAAAAAGTATCAATCGATTATGAATATAGCGGCATGGGTCTTGGCAAAGAGGCAGAGAGATTAAGCACTATATTAGGTGATAACTCGGTAATGTTAATGGGCAACCATGGCGTTCTAACTGCTGCAAAAACAGTTGCTAAAGCCTTTGATGACCTTTTTTATTTTGAGAGATCCTGTGAAACACTCATTGGGGCCTACCAAACTGGAAAAGCATTACACCAAGTGTCACACGAGATTGCCACAAAAACTGCCGCGCAATGGCAAAAATATGACGCATCAGATATGCATTTTGATGCTTTAAAAAGAATTTTAGATAAGGAAGAGGCAGACTATAAAAATTAGATTTGCTTAATAGTGTTATTTTTTTGATAAGGAGTTTTAATGCCAAGTAATAATATCTCATTAGACGTTGATTACGTCAAAGCGCAATTCCCAGCTTTTAGTGATCCCAAAAGTTCTAAGTGGTCATTTTTTGAAAATGCTGGCGGAAGCTATGTTCCTGCCAACGTTATTGAGCACTTAAATCATTTTATGACTTCTACAAAAGTTCAGCCATATGCAGAGTTTGATACTTCTGCGATTGCTGGTGATAATATGGATCAAGCCACAAAGCTTTTTGCTGAGATGATTAATGCAAAGACAGATGAAATAATTATAGGTGGCTCAACAACAATGAATATGTATGTATTATCTAATGCAATGAAAAGTCTTCTTAAGCCAGGGGATGAGGTCATTGTTACGAACCAAGATCATGAGGCCAACGTTGGCGCATGGAGAAGGCTTGCTGAGCATGGCGCCGTAATAAAAGAATGGCAAATTAATACAGACACTGCAGAACTTGAGATCAATGACCTTAAAGCACTTTTATCAGATAAAACTAAAATTGTTGCTGTTACGCACTGCTCTAAT
>Ga0308019_10001932_pt1 | contig 12094 bp, 22 predicted proteins | sample Neamet284_FD_203135 | JGI IMG/M metagenome (GOLD analysis project Ga0308019, IMG submission 203135) | Marine microbial communities from water near the shore, Antarctic Ocean - #284 | ecosystem: Environmental > Aquatic > Marine > Unclassified | place: Southern Ocean | collected 2014-10-01 | reverse complement strand
AAGACTTCTGATAGATTTTTCACACAGACTGCCTTTGATAATGCGATTAAAGAGTTTGTTATTGCAGAAGCGAAACATACAAGACTAAGACTTAACGAAATAGAGAAACATATTCTCTAAATGTCCGACTTATCCACCACGGATTATTCAAGTGTATGAATACCCCTCTGAAATGACTTAATCAGAACCCTATTAAATCAATACATTCAAGAAGTCAAAAACTACTATACGAAACTTTGATTTCGTAAATCAATATTATGAAGACACTCACTGCCGACCAAATATCTAATATGAAACTGATGACAGATATCTATCTTGCATCTATTAACGAAGATTTAAAGAACGCAGAGATGGATGGTGAGACTTTAATGAAAGTTGTATCTAGCACTTGTCAACTAACAATGTTGAATGCTATGGAAATCACTCGATTGAATGAAGAAGTTAAAAGACTTCAAAAACTACACCGCACCTCGTGAGAAACACCCCCCCCTTAAACTCAAACAGTTTTATTTACTCTACATAAGGGAACCCTTAAAAAGATAGTAACTGTTTTAGACTGATAATATCCCTTTCGTTTTGTATGTGAAAAATCTGCGACAATATTTTTACTGTCCTGTATGATTTTCATATGAAGAAAAAGAAAAGGGGTTAAGTAATGGGTAGAAGTCTAAGAAATCAAATACATCTTGAAGCAAAAAGAGAACTAAGAAAGAAGGAACTTGTTGAGAAGATTTTAGAGTCAGAGTCTGAGAAAAAACGCAGACTCAAAAAAGAGAAAACACTTCAAGGTCGACTTAATAAAGTTGTAAGAACAATCGATAACAGTCATACATCTCTCGGTGAGATGAATCACAACAAAGATACAGACTAGTCATAAACTGTTTTAAGTCTTCATTCAGTAGAAGGCAGTCTAATCAAAAAGTATAGTATTTCAAACTGAACTTTCCAATCTTCGTAGGAAACTCTTTATTTCGCATCTCTTCTATCCGTGCATCTCTCTCATGTCTTCTCTTTAATATAGAAGACACACTAGTGTTATAGAATGAGTTGCCTCTAGCAGTCCGCACATCCCACTTATTCAACATTTTTGCGATTTTACGATAACCATAACCCTTATCGTGAAGTTGTTTACATAGTGAGTATAGAAACTGTTGGTAGGGGGTATAGATGTTCTCAAATGTAAGATTATAAGACTCTATCTCAATACTGAACTCTAAATGTGGCACTGTGCCAGTTAAGAGATGTGATTTACTACGGAGTTTGTTAGTATTCTTGGTTTGTCGTCTGAAATCGTTGTCAGACGGGCATTTCTCTAAACATGTAGACCCGAAACTACTCCACTGTGACTGATTAGTTTCGGGTCTACAAGTTTGTTCACCCCTTAAATCCCTTGCTTTTTTTTAGCAGACTTGCCTCGACCACCTTTGAGTATCTCGAGTGAACCAAGTTTCTTAATCTTCTTTCCATCGACAACATTATATCCATCTGATTTGTTATCAGTGTGATATTCAATGCTATCTCCAACAATAGGTTGCTTAAAGTTTACTATCATTCTATGACCTAGTTGTTTTTTGACTTCATCTCTATTGAAACCATGAGAAGGGTGCACAATAATACTATCAACTATGCCAGTTAGAAGTTCAGTAGTAACATTCTCAAACTTCTTAGACATATCTGCACCATAATGACCAACCCAGTTAATCCAATCTTTTCTATTATCTAGTTCTTCAATCTCTGCAACAAGAGTCGACTTTTTATCTTCAAGGTTGACTTTCTCTTCATAAAGTATGCTTTTTATTTCTTTATATATCGCATCTTCTGTCTTCTCTAACATATGATTAACTTCATTCGTTGATATAGACTCTATAGTCACTTTCATCTGCTTATCTACCTTAGATATTGTCTTCTCACGCATACTCTTCTCTAAGTCAACCTTAGAACTCTCAAACCCCTTTGTAGAAAGAATATCTTCTTTAAATCTCTCTTTGAGAATAGTTGAATCTGTCATTACTTGTCTGATTTTGTCGACAATAAACTTATCTGTCATGTCCATATTCATACTTCTTCTGTTATGGCACTCTGCAACAGTCTTGCCTTTCCAGAAGTTATGTTTAGAACTACATTGATAAACTTTTCTACCAACTGTCTTATTAACATGACCAGTAATCTTTTGTCCACAACAACACACCATAAAATCAGATAAGAGAGATTCGTATTTCCTACTATTGTTACCTTGATTTCTTGTGTTCTTATCTAACTTCTTACGAACTCTACTAAACATTGAATGACTAATGATTGGTTCGAAACGAATATTAAATGTTTCAAGACTTTCTTTATCTATCCAGTTGTATTCACCCAAATAGACTCTATTCTTCAGCATAGTAAGAATACTTCCGATATTCCAGAGTTTAGACCTTCTTGGTTTGACACCTTTCGAGTCAAGATGAGATTTGATATCTTGCATTGACTTGTCTTGCAGATACATTGAGAACATTTTCTTAACATGAACTGCCTCTTCTTTATTGATAGTCCATTTCTTCTCAACATTCGCATAACCAAAGTTGATAGTCCCTCCCATAAAGACACCATTCTCACCTTTTGCTCTTGATAGATGTCTTTTGCCACTTATAGATATTTCTCTTCTTTGTTTTCTATCGAACTGCTGAACAACAGTCAAAATCTCATCTAGCATCTCAGGTGCTGATTCTTTGAAGTTTCTTAATGTGCCACTTTCACCTTCATAGATTTTAGTTTTGTATGGTTTGAAATAGTTTTGTTTCATTAACAAGTCTTCAATCGTAGTTCTTGTCCAACGACTTCGAGAGTAATACCACAAGTGTTTCAGTTGATTAGTTCTAATCAATGATTTGAGTTCTTCGAAGACAGGTCGTTCACCTCTTGAAGATGATTTGCCACCTTCATTCAGTTCGAAATAAGTCATATCGAGTTTGTCTGCTAATCTTTTGCCTATTGCCCTTTGATTTTCTATTGAATGTCCATCTTCGACTTGTCCTTTTGTCGATACACGCAAATAGCAAAATAACACTTCTCGCAAATAGTCTAAATCATCATCATGACTTGCTTTAATATCGTCTAATGCCTTTTGAAACTCTAATGTTTCTTCCATAATCTTATACTGCCTCAGATGTCATAGAATGCGTTTTTAAGACATATTGTATGCTACTTACTGCGACATCACATTCAGTTGAAATACCTCTATAACTGAATCCTTCATCTCGTAACACTACAATCTTATCTCTTATCTCATCATTTATGAGATTTCCTCTACCCCACTTGCCACCTGTCTTACGGATGCGTTTAATAGACTCTTTCTGCCTTGACACAAGAAAATCTCGTTCAAGTTCAGAAAAAATATTAATGAAGTTTGCAAATATCTTTCCTTGTGAAGTCGAAGTATCAATGCCATTCTTGACCACAAATATATTTACTCCAACTTCTTCTAACTCGTGAATAGTATTAATGACATCAACAATACTCCTGCCTAGTCTTGATAGTTCGTAGACTATTACTCTGTCGAACTTGCGTTTTCTAGCATCAGCAAGTAATCGTCTTAACTCTGGACGAGTATCTCTTGATTTAGTGCCACTAATGACTTCTGAATACTCTGCGACACATTGCCAATCTAACAACTCTATTTGTTTGTTGATAGCATCAGTTTGATTTTCAATATCTTGGTGTTGAGTGGATATTCTTTTATAGGTTACACATCTCATAACGACCTCCATAAACTTGTAGATAACTTTAACTCATAGTATACATCACCAAGATGTGTCTACAAGTTTATTCCAGTTTATATCAGGTGTAAGTGTTATTTGGATTTTTCAAAAAATGACCATCACAGACTGCCAGTAGTATTTCTTTTGAACCTGTTGTTTTTGATGAACCATTCATTAGTTCGTGAATCGTATATGCCCAGTTAGGTTCTTTTACATTCGTAGATAGTCCATCTGCTGACTCATGTTTAACTACTCTATCTAATGATTCTGCTTCTAGCATTCTTCTTTCGGCATCACTGACTAACTCATAGTCTTTACCATGTTCAGCACTGTAATCTTTATCAAGTTCTGTTGTATCTAATATGCCTTTTTCCTGTAGTTGTGATGAGTAACCATGTCTTATGCCATCAAACTCTTTTGATTTACTTGATGCACGAATGTATTCATTCTTATGTGTAAGTATCTCTTTATTCGTTAACTTGTCTTCGATTTTAAGAAACAATGCATTGAATCGATTTTGCAGAACAGAGTCTATTACTCGTCCATTGATTACGAAGTCAGATTTATAATCATCATTCTTAAAGATATCTTCTTGTTCGTTTAGTCTGCGTATATCTTTAATAATATCAGTTATTCTTCTATGTGCATCAAACTCAATCGTAATCTTATTTTCATTATTAGATGCCTTTTCTTTTGATTTAAGAATGCGAGTAATGTCAGTAAGAAACAAAGTTCTATGATTCTGTTTAAAGAACCAGTCATCAAACTTACTTGTTAGAACTTTATCTAAATCCCATCCAACATACATTGACTCATTAACTTTAATCTTATGTTCTTTCTTCTTGTAGATAAGAACTGCCTCTTGTTGTTGCATTTCGAGTGCCATTTTTAAAAATGAAAACCAGTGGCGATATTTTGAGATGCCACTTTGCAGAATGCCATCATCAACCATTGTAGTAGTTGCAACTCTTAGACCGCTGCCTTTCCAATCGTTAAATAACTCACCTTTTTGTCTGTCACTTTCTCGACCTTTGAACTTGTTGACTCGTCCTTTTTTGACTGCACGAGAGTATTTAAACTTGATTGGATGTGTTGTTTGACTGCCCATTAAATCATTGTAACCTTTATTGGGGTAAACAACAACTACTTCTCCCAAATATCTAGTTTTTGTCGACAAGAGTAAAATGAACTATGTGAAATGAAGAAAGGGTTCACAGAGATATATGTAGACAATCATGTCAACATAATCATAGGAGAAATATGACAGTTAAAGAAATAAAAACAAGTTCAGATTACGACAAAAATAGACCAAAAATGAATGACTCTGCACATTACTTAGATAGACAAATAGAACGATTTTATGATGCAGTTTTTGAAATCTGTGAAGACACATGCCATTCAAGAGAAGAGGCAACTGACTTTATAAAGTTCATAGAAAAAGAACATAACTATCTTGTTCCATCTATTCCACCGATTGGTGTGATTGAATCATTTATTGAGATGCAAGATGAAGAAGGATATTGGAAATAATGCCTTATAAAAAGAAGATGACTGGCAGTAAGAAAACTAAAAAAGCAAAAGTTCAGTATGAAAATGCAAAAGTCTTGTATTTCAAAAATAAGTTTTCTTTTGATAAACACCGTTGTAACAAGTCAGCAAAGATGGGTGTTTTATGAAAATGAAATACGGATGTGAAATCGCATCAGACTTAACTGAAGTTTTCAGCAATCAATATGTTGAATGGTTAAGTTCAATAGGCATTAAACAAGTTATTAAACTCAAAAAAAGACAGAAGGGTTTAACTTCGGGAGGTAAACCTCATAACTGCCATGTCAATGTCTATCAACTTACATCAACATTTGGTGGTAGACATAAACACGGATTTTTAGTAAGAGAGTTTCCAAGTGAGTTGTTGACTGAAACACTTATTGAAGATAAACCAGACATTCTGCAAGAGAATGAAAGAGTCTTTATAGGTTGTTTAATCTATCACTCAGCATGGTTAACACCTGAAAATAAACTTGTTTGTGTAACAGGCAAAGATGTTCATGAAGACTCAGTTGAGAATATTAAGTCTAATATTCTTGGAACTACTCCTGAATATGATTACTTCTTCGTTTTAGATAATGATTTTCAAGAGGAAAGTAGATACTACGATGGCACATGGCATCGACAAGAAATAGGTAGTGACTCATTACTCGTAGAAACATTTAAAGCAACTGTTCTCAGTGCAGAAGAGTTAGAAGATGAAGGAGAGTTGATGCCAATAGAACTAAAACATTACAGAGACCTATTCCATTTTAGTCAACATACCAGTCGACACTTGAAAGAGGGATATCCTCTTCGAAGATTAAAACTTCTATGTCGAGAAGAATGGAAGACAGATGAAAAAATGCCTAGTAACTTTCCTAATAAATCAATACTCACTAATAGAACTTTTTACGACATTATTAAAGACGACAAACATAGTCGTTTTAGAGATGATTATTCAAGTTGCGTTTATGTCAATCGTAAACAGAAAAGAAAAGTATTTAAAGAGAGAGATAAACAAACATACACTCTATAAGTCAATAATATTTATTGGGGTAAGCAAAAACAAGTTTGCCCCAATATCTAGTAAGTGCCGAAAAGGGTAAAATCTATAGTATAGATTGAATAAAGTAATAGAGAAAAAGAAGTTAGTAAGAAAAGAAAGAGATATTTATTGGGGTGAAGTAAAACTGATTCTCCCTAATATCAAGTAGTGCCAAATCTCGGTAAAATAGTATATGTAAGGTTGAGAAAGGGTTCGAAGTCTTACAAGAGAAATATTGACAATGAAGTTAGTATAAGAAACAAGGTAAAAATATGAAAAAAGTAAACAAGATAAAAAAGGGTATTGTAAAGATTTTTGACTTTACAAAAGAATGTGATTGTGACATACCAAATATGTTTTATAAGAAAGAAGTTGGCAGTCAGAAGTTTCAACTTTGTGCAGTTTGTGATTGCATTGTAAAGAAACACAAAGACATTGTTGCTGACGAAGTAGTTGAGAAAGTTAAGAAAGTTTCTAAACGAAAAATCATTAACTTTCAAAAGAAGATATTAAGAGAAAGTTACTTAGACATGTTAGTAGATGCCAAGTCTAACAACGAATGGGTTGTCCCAAATAGGTTGGTGGCATAGATGAGTAAAACAATGAAAATAAGAGTTTACTCAACATACATGGTCGGAGGCATAACAGAAGTAGAGTTACCGATTGGCAAGACTATGGACGACATTGAATGGATTGACATGAAATGGGGTAAGGGACATATTGCATTTAAAGATGGAACTATTGAGGAAGATTATTTTTATGATGACTCTCCCGATAATGCTGGTGACTCTTTCAAACGACCTTATGAGATAAGTTTTGAAGACGAAGATTGCAATGAAAGAAGAACTATGGAGGCAATCTGATGAGTAACAGACTAGACAGACACATTGAGTCAAGAATGGCACTAAGAAAGAAACAACTTGTTAAGAAGATTTTAGAATCTAAAACGACAAGTAAAAGAAAACTGAAACTAAGAAAAGAACATAAAGTTACCAACACAATGAATCTGATTAAAGAGATACAAAGTATCGAATCGGGTGAGGCAAGATGGAACTGGCAATACAGAGAACAGATTTTCAACTACTACAATGGTTGATGATGGCATTTAGATAGAGAGTAGTTTAAAGATATTTTCTGGGGGCAAATCTAATCAGTGCGTTCATCACTGCTACTATCACTTCCCCCTTAAATCAGAAGAGTGATAGTTCCCTTTTGAACCTTCGTTACTAAGGTCATGAACAAGTAACAAATCAGAAGTTCAACTGACGAGTTGTTTCCAGACAATACTATTTAGAGTCCCACCATACTCATAAATCCAGTGTCAGTTGAACTTCCCCTATTAGAAGAACTTGTTGAGAAATCAACAATACAAAGAGCAGAAATGAGTTCTGTTTAAAACAACGAGTCAAAGACTCAGGAGTAATAAAAGTATGAATAAGCAACAAATAAAAGCAACACAAAAAGCAACATCAGTAAGCAGAAAAAACAAATCATTTGTCGAGAAGATTAGATATGTTCAAGGTGCTATCAAACACGATATTAAAACTAAAAATATGAGTGCAGTAGCAAAATCATTACTGAATATGCGTTTACTAGACTTAGATTTAGCAATAGCAAAGAGTTTTATGAAAAATAAAGATGCACTTAAAACAAGTCTTCTTAACTCTCACTATGACACTCTTGCCCTTTCAAAGGGTTAATGAAGAGTCATATAGAACTTACTTTGGTCTCCCAGAAATGGGAGGTCTTAGTATGAGTAGAAGTCGAGAGTCTGCAAAACTAAGAAAGACAATAAGAACTCCTAAATGCATAAGTCGTCGAGTCAAAGAAGTTCGATTGCCTAAGATAGAAATAGCACCTGTAATAAGAACACCAACTGCTGTGTATCACACTCAAGTGATAGAGAGAGATATCAATGGAGTCGAATACACTTATGCAAACAAAGACGAACTAGCATTTGGCACAACATACGAAGGATAACTTTATAAGGAGAATGAAATCACTGATATTCAAAAACTAGAAAATGTTCTAGGTGACAAAATAGATTTGAAAAGTTACTGTGATTTCTGTATGAAGTTCACTAGTTTGAATCCTCAACTTGAAGATGTTAAATGGGGTGAAGACATGTCATATAGTCAAGAAAGTATTGACTTTCTTCAAGACAACTTAGACCTCATAATCAATCTAGTGTGTTATTCATATTTCATCTTCAAGGCAGAACTTGATAGAAGAAAAGGCATTGATGAAAACGACACTTTCTATGAAACCATAGTAAGGGCAGATGAAGACTCATTACATTAAATCGTGAGTTTTAACAGTCTAAGAAATAGTTCGAAAGATGTCATTAAGGCATTGAATGAAACTGCGTTATTAGTTACAAGACTCAGTTCATCAAATACAACAATCAAACAAAATAGGAAATATATGAGAGGAATAGCAAAAAATAGCAAAGAACAGACGAGAGTCGAAAACAGTAATGTAAAGAGTAGAACCCAGTTCTTCAAGACTGATAGTAAGATTTTCGAAAACACTTCGAAAGAACCAATCACTGCCATTAGTCAACAGATGAGAGAACGATATTACGACATACTCTATTACAGTCCTGTTGAAGATTTAACGAGTGGTGATGAGGCATATGAACTCTTAGAAATGACGATAGACAAACTAATGTCTTCCGAACAGTTATTTGTAACGAGTCAAACTGAAGTTGAACTGAGAGCAGTCCTTCATGAAGAGTTCGAAGATATGTTTATGAATGAACTGCAAGAGTTAGATATTAAGTTGGACAAAACTGAACTCTCAACAGAGTTTAAACAAAGAACATTAAAAAGATACAGGCAGATGGAGTATGACTTAGGCATACCAACTAAGAGATTTGTCAACGAAACAAGAAAACAACAACAGTTAAGTTACTAAGCAATACTCTTCAATGAGTTCATCATTGTTCTATCAATAATAGGTTCCATAATAGCAATCGGTTGTTTAAACCTATTTGATATCAACTTTCTCCGTCGTTACTGCGGGTATGTTCAAGTAACACTCTTTCGAGATACGCACATTCAACATATGTGAGATATCTATGTGCGTAAATCTCAAACCTTATAAATAGAAATATACAGACATAAATAAAAGTTTTTAAATGCTACTTTTTAACTACCTCCATTGTTACTAAGTCTGCAAGATATCGGATGTAAGTTTTGAAATGCCCACGCAATCAACGACTTACAACGATATGACACTACTGAAAAAGGCATATTGCACATGAATGTGATACCACTGTATTACCTAATAGAAAGAGAACTTAAAGAGAGAATATGATTAATAGATTAGACCAAGAAAGATTAAAGAATGCATTGCTGCTAGATAATAGAATCAATACTAAACAAGTAATAGTTGCTAGTATGAGAACTAACCAATCTATTAAGTTATTAAGTAGTAAGTTAGATAAGTTGAACTATATTGTTAACTATCGATTGAATAGATACTTCCCTAAAAGAAATAGTAATAAGTTAATAAAGTTCTTAAAAGGCATACTTAAACTTAATACAAGAGTTATCTTCTATTCGTTTCCTCAACTTGCATTTAATAATACTCATTCCCATATCTATTTAAGTGTTCCACCTAAGTATGATTTTGATTCAGTAGTTAATATTATGAAAGATGAATGGAAGAAACTAGATGATAGATTTGATGTTAAGTTTGATATTCATACAGAAACAGTTAAGTTTGAAGAGAGATATGCATCATATTCAGTAAGAGAGTTTGATATATACAATCCTAATACATTCGAAGTTGTTTAGGTGCTGTTTTCTTTTAAAAGGGATTTATCCCTCTTCTTTACATAAGTAAGTCGCAGAATGCGAAAACCCATTTAAATATATACATAAATAGTAATAACAGTCAGAGATATCAAATCCCAACCACCACGAGAACTAAATGCACCTACAACCAAACGAAAGAAGAATAACAAGAACTTACACAATACAACCTTCTATCTATCAACAAGCAAAGAGTTGTGCAGATAAAGATGAAAAAATAATCAGTCGTATTATTGAAAATGCACTTTCAAGATATGTTCAATCAAGAACCTAATGCAAAAGAGTAAACAACAAATCAAAATAGACCAACTCTTAAAAGAGGCAGAAAGAGAATCAAGTTCGACTAAGAGGCAAGACCTCATATTGAAAATGATAAGACTTTTGTCAGAGATACAATAATGCTAAGTCAACTCTCAGAGATTAATAGTAGTAAAGAACTAGATGCATTAGAAGAGTATCTAGTTGAGCAGAATAATAAGATGTTAGACCAACTAAAAGTATCTCAGATGTTGATGATATCTACTCTCTTTAAAGAGATGCGATTTACTCGAGATTTTGTAAATCAAATGGCAGATACATTAAACGAATGAAATAGAACATATGAAGTATAAGTTGCATTATATGTAAATAGAGTTTCATCATAGTCAAGCATGATGTGACACTTACCAGTGAAGTTGTAGTTAGTCCATAGAACCTTACCTTGTTTCTATCTGACTACAACGACACTATTTAATATAGGAAATGATTATGAGTGATGTGAATGACGAAAATAGACACATAGAGTCAATAGATAGATTCTTAACAGTATGTATAGAACGATTACAAACAGAATCAAAGACTTCTGATAGATTTTTCACGCAGACTGCCTTTGATAATGCGATTAAAGAGTTTGTTATTGCAGAAGCGAAACATACAAGACTAAGACTTAACGAAATAGAGAAGCATATTCTCTAAATGTCCGACTTATCCACCACGGATTATTCAAGTGTATGAATACCCCTCTGAAATGACTGAATCAGAACCCTATTAAATCAATACATTCAAGAAGTCAAAAACTACTATACGAAACTTTGATTTCGTAAATCAATATTATGAATACATTAACTGCTGACCAAATCTCTGACATGAAAATGATGACAGACATCTACATTGCATCTATTAAAGAAGATTTAAAGAATGCAGAGATGGATGGTGAAACATTAATGAAAGTTGTATCTAGCACCTGTCAACTAACAATGTTGAATGCTATGGAGATAACTAGATTGAGTGAAGAAGTTAAAAGACTCAACGAGATGCATAGTATCTAATGCATTCGACTGCATATTCTATTTTAAAGAATCATTATCTTAGTAGGCAAAGGTTCTGTGAACTTGTAGAGTCAATAATGATTTCTGATACGATTACTTATGAAGAGATAAGAAAGATAACACTTGATACACATGGCATAGTTCATCCATCTTGGTTAACAAAAAGAAGAAATCGTATTACAAGAGGTCTTTACAGACTGCCTATTAAAATACCGAAAGAGTTTATGTCGACATTCATAAAACTACTTGATGACTTAGATTCAATACCGAGTGCAAAAGAATATAAAGTTCTATCTTTAATATATGGCATAAAAGATGGCATTTTTAGAACATATGAAGAGGTTGGTAAAGAAATGGGATTATCAAAACAACGAATACATCAAGTTGAACGAATGGCACTTTCAAAGTTTGAAATAAACTCTACTGAAAATATGAACTTCAAAATGCTAGTTAAGAACGCACCCTCAAAAAGTTAAACAGTTCCATCCGTCTACTCTAATAGATGTCTTAACCTATAGTAATCTTACATAGAACGAAAAATAGTAACTCTCATAGACTGATAATATCCCTTTCGTTTTGTATGTGAAAAATCTGCGACAATATTTTTACTGTCCTGTATGATTTTCATATGAAGAAAAAGAAAAGGGGTTAAGTAAT
>Ga0308019_10001931_pt1 | contig 12096 bp, 12 predicted proteins | sample Neamet284_FD_203135 | JGI IMG/M metagenome (GOLD analysis project Ga0308019, IMG submission 203135) | Marine microbial communities from water near the shore, Antarctic Ocean - #284 | ecosystem: Environmental > Aquatic > Marine > Unclassified | place: Southern Ocean | collected 2014-10-01 | reverse complement strand
TATATATTTTTCATCCATATAATATTAATATTAGTATTTTTTTTCTATCTTTATACATAATGATAGTAATAAAAAATGAACATATACAAATTATCGCTATAATATTTATTTTCATATTATTTCCCTACCTCATCTATAACTATTACAATTCGAGTGAAGGGACCGTCGAAGCATTTGAATTAAGTGATAAACCTTTAGAAACAACAAGACAAATATATGACAATTTTTATGCAAGCATATACGATTTGCTCACAAAAAATACCAAAAAATCTACTTATGAAATTTCCAGCATAATAGATTCAACTATTAAAAATGTTGATAATCCACTACCCAAAAATGAAATAAAATTCTTGGATGCGGGATGTGGAACCGGTAATGCCGCCTCCATTGTAAGTAAATTATACCCTGTAACTTGTTTGGATAAAAGCAAAGATATGCTCAATATAGCAAAAAAAAGACAACAAGAAAAAATGACCCTTATTAAAGGCGATTTAAAAGATAGATCTACATTTGATAAACATAAATTTTCTCATATCATGTCTCTCTATTTTACTATCTATTATTTTAGAAACATAGACCATATTTTTGAAAACTTTGCTAAATGGGTAATTCCAAATGGATATGTAATAATTCATTTGGTAGACAAAAAAGCTTTCAATCCTATAATAAATCCTGCCTCAGAACGTATCTTAAATGACGTCCAATCTTTTTCTAAAAAAAGAAAAACTGATTCTGTTGTTGTTTTTAAAAACTTCACCTACACGTCCGACTTCAAACTTGAAAACTCCAACAAAGCTGTATTTGAAGAAAATTTTATCTTCAAAGATGGAACAACTAGAAGTCATCGTCACCATTTCTATATGTATGATAAATCTCATTATGTTAAAACCGCTAAAAAATATGGATTTAGTTTACATGACATCCGCCCCCAGACTATGAGCGGTTATGCCCATCATTATTTGTTTATCTTTAAAAAAACAGACACCGATCAAACAACTAAAAGCCTACAATCAATTTCCGGTTGAACCAAATCCACCTTCGCCTCTACTCGAACTGCTTAGCGTATCCACCAATTCTATATGCTCGAACGGTAACAAATCAGGAGCACATATCTGAAACAATCGTTTACCTTTTTCAATAATAAATGGTTCATTAATTGTTCCATCGTAATTTTTTTTCGGATTAATGTTGTCAACCGTAGCCATTAATTCACCCCTATATCCAGCATCAATAATGCCAACAGAATTTGCTAGTCTCATTGGAGTTCTAGAAATACTTGAGCGTGGATACAGATAATATCCACAATTTCTCCCATTTTCTTTATCCTCCTGGTTCTTATATGCTTCACATGCAATTCCCAAATGAACTATAGTACTTTCGCCTGCTGGTACAGATACATCTTCAGGACAAAAGATATCCAAACCACTATCCTCTGTGTGATATGACGTGTGGGAATCATATTGTCTCTTCAAATAATCATTATCGTTATGAACTATCTTAATCTTAATTATCATAATTCTGTAATATTCATTTCTAATAATACTTTCAATTTTATAAACGTGGTAGTAATATACAAAATAATATATTTCATATTGTTAAGAGATGTATTACCCGTCCTCTATAAAAAACTTTCTATTGAATGATCCTATTATAGACTACTTGCAAGGTAATTCTAACTATAATAATAAAAAACAAAAAAAGAGTAAGTATACAAGTTATCTAGAATCAAAAAAATGGAATTTTACCCAAGGTTGTATTTCGTATTTCAAAAACAATTACGACCCAACTAAAATTCTAGATTTAACAAATATAACGGATATCCGAGAAAAATTCCTCAAAACTAAAGAAGCTATGAATGATAAATCTATAGAATGTATAATTTATGGTGGCCTCATAAAAGTTAATTTAGTAGCCTCTCCTGAAATTATGATAAGAAAAAATGGTGAATTCTATATAGTTGAAACTAGATTTACAACTTGTCACTATTGTAAAGACAACAAAACCATCCGTAACAATGAATACTTGTGGTACTGTAAAACCCATATGTACTTCATGAACCAATTACTCCCAAAACCTCAAAAAATGACGTATCTAGCTGTTCGTAAAATAGGATCCCAAACCTATAGAGAAAATCTATTAGAAATACCAATGGACAATACTCTCAAAAAAAAATACACGGATGCCCTAGATTGGTTAAACAAATTACACCAGCACAAACAAGAGTGGTCCCTTTCTCCACCTAGCGTTCCCGAACTCTATCCTAATATGAAAGTAAAAAACGAAGAATGGGACACTTTTAAAAAAGAACTCTCTGTAAATCTAAAGGAAATTAGTCTAATATGGAACATCACAACAAAACAACGGAATAAATTACATAGCAACGAAATTTATTCTTGGAACCATCCTAAATTATTCAAAACCCTTAACACCAAAAAAAGCATTCCCAAATCTTTAAAAATACAAAAACAATTTATAAACACAAATCTTTCCAAAAAAAATATTACACCTGTCATCCAAAACAAAACTAATTTTGAAATTTTGAAAAATAAACGCACCATTTCATTCTTTGTTGATTTTGAAACGGTAAACGATTTGGATGAAAATAGTTCACACTCAAACATCAACATGACCTTTATGATCGGTTGCGTCACCGTTATCAATGATAAATCTTATTACACAGATTTCACCGTTTCAAAACTAATCCTAGAGGATGAACAAAAAATATATACAAGATGGATAGAATATATGACAAGAATTGCTATTAAACATAACTTAACACTAGAGGACATTCCTATATATCATTGGAGTCACGCCGAGAAAACGTTCTACAAAGCGGCTCAATCTAGACATAACTTACCGGACGTGGATTATTTTCAATGGATAGACATCTACCAGATATTCAAAAGGGAACCCATCACTCTCAAAAATGCCTGGGCGTTCGGTCTGAAAAGTATCGCGAATATTCTGTATTCACAAGATAAAATAAAAACAACCTGGTCCGTAGACGACGCCAGCGACGGTCAGGACGCAATGATCCGCGTTATAAAATGTAACGAAAAAGCACTCCAAAAAAATATTCCATTGAAACGATTTGAAGAAATGCACCAAATCATCACCTACAATTACGTAGATTGTCAGGTTCTCTATGAAATACTAGAATGCTTGAAGAAATTTTAATATTATAATTATATAAAATGGGTAAAAGAAAAACTAAACGCGTTCGTAGAAGAACTAAGAGAAAGAATACTCGAGGTGGTAAATTTAGCATAAAAAGTGACGCGGATGCTTCATATAAAGATGAGATAAAGCAATTACGAACTCAAAATACGGAATTAAAAAGTGAAAATACTCAATTAACATTGATAAGAAGTGAAAATACTGATTTAAAGAGCGAAATTAATCAACTTAATGATACACTCAAACGTCAGATAGACTTAATTAGTGCGCGGGACAGTCAATACATTGATTTAATTGACAAGGCGACTGTGATAAGAGACGACTTAAAACAAAAACATAATGTATTAGTACAAAAACATAATAGATTATTAAAAAAATATAATGAGTTAGTAAAAAACACTTTATAAAATTTTGTTTATTCCTCTATCCCACAGGGTCCTCAGCGTCCGCCTGTGTCGGTACGCATCCGTTGCTTCATCAGTTGGTCGGAAAACGTGTTCGGGCTCTTGAACGATGATGGTGCCGAGATGGAGCGAAGCTGTACCTCATCGTCGTCCTCCCCACGCGCCGCCGCACGCGCCTCACGTGCCGTCGCCTGTGCGTCGTTCGGAACCGCCACCGTCCTACCCGCTGTTGACTTCGCCAGCGCCGCCACTTCCTCAGCGCGCTGCTCTTCCTTTGCCTTTCGACCCTTCATATGTAACTTATCCAGCTGCGCCGCCCGCCACGCGCGCATGTCCCGATCACCGGATGTTATAACCTCCTCGACCGACTTCTCCGGTAGCCTGCTGCTGCTGTTGCTTGTTCTCGAACCACCCCGTTTTTTATTTAGTCGGGTTCTTCTTTTGGTTCTTCTTTTGGTTCTTCTTTTGGTTCTTCTTTTGGTTCTTCTTTTGGTTCTTCTTTTTGAACGTGAAAGGTTTCTTCGGGACATTTTATATATAAAAACATATATATTAATTCTATTCATGTTATCAGTTACTTTTCCAGAATCCATTTAAATTCTTTAAACGAACACCCTAGTTCACCTCTATCCCATCACGTTTCCACGTCCTCTACCCTGGTGCCCGTCCCCGTGCCCGTCCCCGTCCCCGTCCCCGTCCCCGTCCCTGTCCCCGTCCCTGTCCCCGTCCCTGTCCTATACCCCGTCCCCGTCCCTGTCTTCTACCTCGTCCTCTTCTTCCGTTTTGATCGGCGTTCTGTCTATGCATTGCTGCTATCATTCCTCTTGAAAATGCATGCTGTCTGGCATTCCAGTCGTCCACGGCTTGGCGTACCTCAGGCACGTCGTTTCGTAGCGCTGAAACACCTTCTTCTGCAACGTCACGAATCAGGGCTGCTCCAACTGGATACTCCTCTTCAAGCTTCATGAGCTGCCTGTGCAATCCTCCCACAAGCCGCCACTGCATGGCCGGTATACCACCATCGACGCGTTCTGGTTGAGGTAACATTGGACAGAGACCTACAATAGCGAACTTGAGCATATCAAGAATGGCTCCTCTGAACTCTGGTGGAACTCCGTTTTCATTAATTACCGATGGCAAAGCCCTATCCTGTGCCTGTAGGACCAGGTGGTGATCCCAGGGGTTCGCCATAACTGGCGGTAGTGCCCGCATACTGCGCCACATCCCGTTATTCACCCGCGCTGCCTCATACATCGCCGCATCTGGCATACCAGCCACACCAAATTGGGCGCCACGGATATACTCATCATTTTCGTTGGCCGCTGCCGCTGCCGCTGCCGCTTCGTTGGCTGCACCGCCTCTCATTCTTTTTCTTCTTTTTGTTCTGGTTCTGGTTCTTCTGGTTCTTTTGGTTCTTCTGGTTCTTCTGGTTCTTCTGGTTCTTCTTTTGGTTCTTCTTTTTGAACGTGAAAGGTTTCTTCGAAGCATTTATATATATATATAGCATTTTTTTTCGTGTACTATGTAGAAGTTGTTGTTCGCGTGTATCGTATCAACGTATCCATGTTATCCGTTGCTTTTTCCGGAATCCATTTTGATTCTTTAAACGAACACTCAATGAAACACTCTAATTCATTTTTTTTCATTGCGTTTCTAACAAGCTTACTAACACGCATATTAGAAATATTAGGGATACCAACCTTGACCTTGTCATCCCCGTCTTTAACATACAAATCATAAATGTCTGGTTTCAATGTCTTAACAAACTGAAACGAAACGTTTCGGTCGGTGTTTACAATCACTTCTTTTTTCTCTTTCTTTTCGGGTTTTTTTATCATTGGTTTAGAAACAGACGACGTCACTTGCTTTCTGTCTTTTAGAAACAATATCTTTTTGTGATGGGTATTCATCGGTACAAAATAGTAGCCTCTAACATTGTAAGACAACTTAGGAACCAATACATTTTTCAAATGTTCTATATCCTTGTATTCAAAATACCCTTTCACCTGTATAGGACATAGGTCCAAATATGCATCGTCCGTATAATTTTCATTTAACATGCTGTAGATAATATTAACCCTTTTAATTATATCAACTTTGCTCTGGGACTTACCACAATATTGATACAAGTCACCTATAAGTAGAGACCAATGTTGCTTCTTATCCCTTATCAACTCTGTTTCTAAAAGCGTTCCTTCATAAATAGAAGAATTAAATCGATAAGGCAAAACAAATATCTTAGGATAATCATATCCTTCCTTGATTTTCTTATCGATCAGAAAAGTATATCCAATATCATTAATCTTGGTACAATACATAAAATATGGGGCACCGGTTGATTTAACACAAACAACATGTGGGTTTCTTAGATTCTGCGAAAATCTAGGATTAAACAACTTAGCATAAGCATCCGAAAATTTAACGTTACATTTCATATTCATATCTTGAAGTATGTATTTCTTGGTATCATTGTCCGTAATATTATCACATTCCTTGCCACAAAAACTAGTGCGCGTAAAAGTATTCGATTCCATCCTGTTATAGTATATAGTATATTTTCAATTTTATTTTTTAAATATTTTTATATTAATAAATAATAAGTATGGTAGACGATGGTGGCTTTCAATTATTACAAATAATAATAATAATATCAATATCAGTATTGTGTGCTTTTTTCATATTTTCCTATTATGCGATAAGTTACATAAAAGAAAACTGGAACGATAATCGTTGTCGTCCTGAATATATGATGTTTGCGGGATGGTTAGGATACGATGCTGACGAAAACTATAGATTTTGTTTAAATGAACAAAACAATGTAATTCAAAAAAAAACCTTAAAGAAAACAAAGAATTTCTTCAATTGGTATTCTTATGGTATGAAAAAAATACGCAACATAACAGTCGGTGCCGCCAGAAAATTAGATCAAATACAACTAGGAAATAATCAAATATTAGGAGACGTTAAAGGTATGATAGACAATATCAAATCTATAATAAAAACAGCCATAGAAAATTTAACAATACTATTGAAAAAATTATTAGCACTGGGGTCTATTATTATATTTACCATAACATCTTCTGCAACAACATTGAAGGGTATACAGCAAGGAACTCTAGGAGCTATTACTGCATTATCAGACAAACAGACATAATAAATATTTACTAATAAAATATTTATTATAATAAATATGAACACAATAGACACACACGGATTCATACAAAATACATCAGAATACATTTCAGGTAAAATTTCAGTGTTAAGGATAATTTTGATAGTTATGTTTTTTATAATACTTTACATCATTACAAGGTTAAAATATACTATTAATGATATTACAGACAATTGGCATATATATGAGTGTAAATATCCATACTCTATTTTTGGAGGATATCTAGCACCTGATGGTATAAAAGGTGACAAATCAAATGAAATTTTTACAGGTATGGAAGGGTCCAGAATACATTTTAAAAGATGCAATGAAAAGATTTTCAAAGCAGTTGCTGCTACTAAAATGGGACCCACGGTTGATCAATATGATGAAAACGTACAAAAAATGAAAAATCAGGTTCATAATGTGGCTGTTATAAAACATGGGTCTCAAAACGTATCAAGTATCATTGGTGCGGTATTAAAAAAAGTCCTAAAATATGTGTTGGGCCTCTATTACATTATTATCTATATGTATGAAAAATTAAAAATGGTATTGCAAAAATTACAATTAACTATAGAAATTGTAATAAATTCATTCAAATCATACATAAATATTGTCCATCATATTCTATTTACATTAATTCCAGCGACACTCGAACTTACTGTTAATATATTTAGTATGGGATTATATACATTACTCGCATCTTTATTAGGCACCGTCGCCGTCGCCGGCGGAGCGGGCACTGGTTTACGGGCGCTGGGAAGGAAAATATTTGGTCGGAAGGCTTTTAAACAACGTACCGGTATTTCAGGTCTGCCCTTGGTATACGCAATGATAGGACTTGGACTTGTAAAGAGTCGTGATGTGCTTAAACGTGCTGGCCTTAAAGGTGGTATTGGTCGTATTAAAGGATTGGATGAAATACTCTCGCTCGGTGGGGTCCCCACAGCTTCATCATACGTACCCGGAACTTCGGCATACGTAGGAAAACTACCGACTATGGACGGGCAGGCAGCCAATAGTTTAATTACCAACATGAAAGTTATAAGTTTAGCATTAAACGATGATAGTTCAGGAACTTGTTTAACCGAAAATGTCTTAATTAAATTAAAGGACGGAAATGTTAAAGTCAAAGACATAAAAATAGGCGATATTCAAGAGGATGGATCAACCATAACAGGTATGGTGAAATATCCAATTAATTTTGTATCTTTGTATGATTATAAGGGTATTATCATGACGGCTTCTCATTATATAAAAATAAAGAACGATTTTTATCCATGTGGTGATATGGGAAAATATATGGGTACCTATGTTAAAGAACTTTATTGCCCTATAACATCCAACGGCTTGATCAGCGCTATGGGAACCGAAGATGTTATTTTAGCAGACTACAATGATGGTAAATCTTACACCAAATTGAATTACTTAACTGACTCCAGATTACACAAAAAAATAAGAACCATTAGAAAATATAAACAACATAATTATCCTGCACTATTTGCGGATAAAGACATAATAAGTAACTCACAATTATCCGGCAGAATTGTCCATAAATATACCCCCGATATCAAATTATATGATTATCACGGAATTATTGTATCTGGTAATGTATTAGTCCACGAAAATGGCGATTGGGTTCGAATATGGCAAACCAATGCTAAAGAAACATCAGAACACCCTGAGTATTTATATAATTGTTTAACAAGTAGTCATATTGTTAACTTTAAAAATCATAAATTTAGAGATTATGAAGAATTATAATTTATCCTTTCATTTCTGCTAATGCTTTTTCTGCTTCTTCCATATCCATATTAGATATGGGGTCAGCATCATCACCGTCATACAATATCTCCATAAAATCCCACACAGATGTTGAACCCGAACTATTTGATTTAGTATTTTTAACTTTATCCAGCGTCTTTTTATTTAGAACAAATGGCGATAACAAACCAAAATCTCTTAAATCGGCCAATTGTCTGGGATTATACCTCGCACATGATGTAGATACTATCGTTATCGTTAGATAACAAATTACATACGTTATTAATAACACCCACGCTCCAGTAGCATCATTTTCACTACCCCCGATATAATAAATTATCATTACATACATTAATACAAATATCAATTTTGGTGTTGATAAAACATTTGTACTACCCATCTGTATTTCCCAAATACTTATAAATAGGAAAAAACATATAAATATAATAGATGGTACATTTAAAGGTAATTTCATATTCATACCACTACTTTTTGTATCATCCACTATCCATTCATCGTCTGCACTACCCATTTATATATATACTATTTATTTTTTTTATGTAATTCCACAACATAGTTTTTAATAAATTTAATTTGATCGATATTACATTTTCCTGTAATAATTATTTCTCCACTTTCAAACATCATTATAGAAATGCGTCGACATTCACCATGACCTTCACCAGTGCCTTTACCATCACAATACTCTTCACATACACATCTTCCACACATATCGATATCATTTTGTGTCAGTGAATTCCAATAATATTTTAGATTAATACCCGGATAACTTTGCGGTTCATAATTTACATAGAACTTGTATTTATCCATCAAAATTTCATAAAATCTATCTCTATCGATTGTTTCGTTCAACGAAAATCCACTATTAATTAAACAAATATTCATTGAATTATCCTCAAAGCAATTGATATCTTTAACATTACTACTGTGAAATAACGATTTAATGTATTTAATATTATTAGTGGCAGATTTCACATTTGGTACACCTGTCATTTGACAACTCCCATTGTTAAATATTTTTAAATTTATAGGTTTGTTATTTGTTTTTTCAGCATCCAAAATATGCAATGTCGCCTGATTGTAAAATGACTTTTTTGGCTTCGTCGTATCTCTAACTTTTTTTATTTTTTTCATATTATGCCCTTTTGTCTCATTTTCCCCATATTCTACACACACCAATTTATCAGTCAATTGTAGCTTATCATACATATCCTGTAAATCAATATCTGTTCCAAGATTTGTTACTATAGTCATTGTGGAAATTTTTAGTTCGGACATTGTTCTCTTTAAATACTTCCTATTCCTTTAAATACTTTCAATTTTAAGAGATTACGATTTTTCAATCAATGTATACAATGCTATTTTTTCTCCTGTTGAAAATGTTTTGTCTTCCGGTTGTTTGGTCCAATCAATTTTTTTGTATCCATCTTCAAATAACGATTGACTTCTTTTCTTTTCTTGGCTAATCATTATATTAAAATCTTGAGACAGTCCATAATCTATTATATAAAATTTGGGTTTTTTATCATTTGTTACCATTATATTTCCGCCGTGGATGTCGGAATGCACCACGCCCTCTTTGTGTAATTTGCTAAACATTTCTATTATGTCTTTCCCTTGTTCTTTTGTCATTTTATTTTTGCCTACCCAGTCTTCCAATGTCATACCATCAATATGTTCCATTACGATGTAGTGAAATACTTCGGATTTTAATTTATCAACACACATATACGATTCATAATATTTTGGTGAAATTCCTAATTTTGCCCCCAATTTTAAATGATTTATTTCAACAAAAATTTTAGTTAAATCGTCACATATTTCCTTTAATGGTAGTGGTTTATCGTCATAATCCCTAAAACGTATCATTTGCATTTTAATCACCTTACTTTGGTTGCCGTCTTTCACCAAATAGGACGTTCCATATGCTCCTGACCCCAGTTCTTTTTCGAGTTTATAATGTTTAAAACACTTACCTTCTAAATTTTCGCTGTACAATATATCAGATTTAAACTCACATTTTCTTATACCCTTTATCGATGAATCTATGTCTGTGTGTTTTACTATCATCCCATACAACTTATACAACTTTCCAACGTCCTTCGTTGTATTTTTAATCACTCTATTTTGTATATCTGTCAACAATTCTTCTTGTTGCTTTTTTGATAACTTTCCTGCCTCCCGTTTAATTGCTTTAAATGCATCTGTAAATTCATCCAGATTTAAATTCTTTTTAACCGACATGCTTCTTGTAAAATTCGAATACGATACTTTATTAGACAAGGATTTATTCTTGGATTTATTCTTGGATTTATTCTTGGATTTCTTCATGGATTTCTTTGACTCTTGTTTTTTTGATTTAGAACGCGACTTTGTCTTACTTTTCATTTATATACAGGTATATTATTTTATAAAATATAAGTATATTATATATGTCGCGAAAAACGTTAAGAATTAAAAAAATAAGAGTAAAAAAAAGAACCAGAAGAATTAGTCGAGCACGTTCAAAAAAAAGAATTTCACTCCGAAGAACTAGAAGAACCAGAAGAACCAGAAGAACCAGAAGAACCAAGGGTGGTGGTCGTAATCGTGGCCGCGCTCGTGGCGCTCGTGGCGCTCGTGGCGATGGTCGTGGTCGTGGCGGTAGCGATGGCCGTGGCCGTGGTCGTGGTCGTGGTCGTGGTCGTGGCCGTGGTCGTGGTGATGACATTCGATGGGATGAGCGCAAATTATATAATGCGACAACAGGAGAGAGGAATCCGGTGGCGTGGGTACAAAATAGTAAAGACCGTATGATGGCAACTATGTATAATCAACGTATTAGTTTAGGTGATGATGAATGTGATGCTGCTGCTTTCGTATCAAATTTTGGTCCAGATGCTAGACCTACTGCGTTCACCGCGCAGGAAACGGTTTGGAAGGGGAATGGTCGCATTGATGATAGGATAATAGTAATGGGTAAAGGTGTTTGTCAAATTTGCAATAGGTATATTGGATTGAATTATGGGGAAGGTATAAATATGTTAACTTGGCACCATTTAATTCCACAATCACAATGGTATCGTTTCTTAACAGATGAGGAATTTAAATATATCGGGCTACCAGGCGATATAACAAGAAAAAGAGCGGAAAGACCAACGGGTAATTATGAAACAGAAGGTTTTATAGACGCTAATCGTATGATAATGGGGGTATTATCTGATTACCATACATCTGGACAGTGGTCACCATATCATCAATGGATTCCAGATCCTAATCATCGTAATATATGGGAAACGGGTGGACAAATGGAAAAAATAGATGTGCCACTATGTGCGACAGTAGGAACACAATTTCCACTAAGTAAAAAGCAATGGATGGACGGACATGGAATATGGTGCTGTCGTCAATGCCATAACGCAATACATTGGACATTTAGTAACTGGGAATTAGCTGCAAAATACAATACATTAGAGGCATTAATGAATGTACATGACCCTAGAACTTTAAAACTGCGATTATTTGCATCTTTAGTACAGCACAACCATAATAGGGGTAATGTGTTTGAACAACCCCAAAGTGATTCCAAACAATATA
>Ga0308019_10001928_pt1 | contig 12105 bp, 1 predicted proteins | sample Neamet284_FD_203135 | JGI IMG/M metagenome (GOLD analysis project Ga0308019, IMG submission 203135) | Marine microbial communities from water near the shore, Antarctic Ocean - #284 | ecosystem: Environmental > Aquatic > Marine > Unclassified | place: Southern Ocean | collected 2014-10-01 | reverse complement strand
AATCCCCCCCCCCCCCGATGAAAAAGTTACTTTTACTTTTTTGTGTTGTTATGTTTAATTTCAACGCTTTTTCACAATGTGAAATCCCACAAGTTTTTACTGGAAATACAGGCTCTAACATGACTGTTATGCTTACTCCAGACTTTATTAACTCTCTTGTCTATACATCTGAAGATGCTTATGTTGTTGCAATCACTCCAGAAGGTATGGTTGTTGGTTCTAAAGCCATCTTTGGTTTGTCTCAGACTTCTTTAGCTGTTTGGGGAGATGATTCTTCTACCACAGAGCTCGATGGAGCTCCTTCTGGTGTTGAAATCAGTTTACAATTAATCGATGGTGTCAATTTATATGATTTAACAATCCCTAGTGCCATAATTTATTCTACTGGTGGTATGGTTGTTCAAAGTTCTCCTGTTACTGCAGAATTATGTGGTGGGGATGTTCTTGGTGGAGATTGTGTATATCCAGGTATCTATTCTGGGAATACTGGAAATAACATGACTCTTATGTTAACTCCAGGCTTTATGTCTGCTCTTGTGATTACAGATGAGTCTGCTTACATTTCAGTTTCATCTAACGGTATGTTAGTTGGTTCTGTTGGTGTTTTCGGTCTTTCTCAAACTTCCTTAGCTGTATGGGGAGACGATTCTTCAACTACTGAAACTGATGGTGCTGTACTAGGCGTAAATGTGGTAATGGAATTGGTCGACGGGTCAAACATCTATTTATTGAATACTGAAGATGTTGCTTACGTTGTAAATGGAACTCAAATTTTATCTTCTTTAAATTCACAAGTCCTTACTTGTGGCTTAATAGATATTGAAGGTTGTATGGAAGAATGGGCTGAAAATTTCAACCCAAGCGCAAATATTTCTGATGAATCTTGTTTCTTAACAGGTTGTATGGATTCAGAAGCTAATAACTATGTTGAACTTGCAAATACTGCAAGCGAATGTGAATATTTAGGATGTACAAATTCTAATGCTTGTAATTTTGATGCACAGGCAAATAACGATGATGATTCTTGTTTCTTTAATGAAGTTGGATACGATTGTGACGGTGTTTGTTTGGTTGATTCTGATGGAGATGGCGTTTGTGATGGTTTTGAAGTTTTAGGTTGTATAGATAATGCTGCCTGTAACTATAACGAATTGGCAACTGATGCTGGTTTTTGTACTTACCCTTCAGAAGAATGGTTAAACTGTGAAGAACAGTGTAATAACGATTTAGATAACGATGGTGTGTGTGATGAGTTTGAAGTTGTTGGTTGTATTGACCCAACAGCATTTAATTACAATTCAAATGCAACTAACGATGACGGTTCTTGTATTGCTATATCTTTAGGATGTACTAATGTAAACGCCACTAACTTTAATGCTTCTGCTAATACTGATAACGGTTCATGTTTAGTTGAAGGTTGTACAGATGCTTCTGCTTTTAACTTTAATGCAGATGCAAATATAAACGACGGATCTTGTGAGGCTGTAGTTGAAGGTTGTACAGACGTTGATGCTGCAAACTATGATGGGTCTGCAAATATTGACAACGGTACATGTGAAGATGTTTCTTACGGATGTATAGATGCTAACGCTTTAAATTACGATTCAAATGCCAACACAAACGATGACTCATGTGAGTACCTTTCGTTTTCTGGTAACTGGCCTTCTTCTGCAGATGGTATTACAAATACAGGGAATAACTCTACAATAGGTGTTTCAGCAGATTTAGATCTTGAAGACGGTGATTACCTTGGAGCGTTCTACGAATCTGATGGAGAATTAGTTTGTGGTGGTTTATTAGTCTGGGATACTGATGCAGTTAACCAATTAATTGTTGTTTGGGGTAATGATGCAAACAGTGAAATTAAAGATGGTTTTGATTCTGGCGAACAAATTGTTTGGAAATCTAGAGATATATCCGCTGATGTAGATGCTAGTTTATATCCTATTTATTCTTTAGGATCTAATACTTATATGGTAAACGCTGCATATATTATTACAGGTTGGATTATAGATCCTGAATATGGTTGTATGGATGCTGCTTATTTAGAGTTTAGTTCTTCTGCTTTAGTTTCAGATGGTTCTTGTTCTATATTCTGGAGTTCTTTATATGCTGTTCAAGCCGATGAATTAGCTGCTGCAAATGTTGTTATTGATGAGTTGAGTACAGACTTGTTAAATATTAACAATACTTTAAATATGACGATTCTTTCTATGCAATCCGACTTCGATAATATGGTATTAGATTACCAAGGACAGTTGTTTGTTTTAGAAAGTACATTAACTGACTCGTTAAATGATGTACATGCATCTTATACTGCAGACATTGCTTCTCTTAACAACTCTTGGGATATTGAAGTTGCTGGTTTAGAAAATGATCTTGTGGTATTAAATCAAGGTCTAGTAGATTCTATATCTTCTTATGAAACTCAAATAGCTAACTTAACTTCATTAATGAATTCTGATGTTGCTGATTTAGAAGCGGCTATTCTTTCTCTTCAATCTGATAGTTTAGGTTTAGAGAATTTGTTAGCTAGTACGATTTTAGATTATGACTCTCAAATTTCAACTCTTAACGCTTCATGGGATACAGAAGTTGAAGGATTGAATGCTGATATAGATGATTTAAATACAGATTTAGCTAATACGATTTCAAGTTACGATACTCAAATTGCAAACTTGATTAGTTCTCATGATGCTGAAGTTGTTGCTATTAACGCAACGCACGACTTAATTGTTGCTGGTTTAAATAATGATGCTGCTGCCGCTGCTGATGTAGCACTTGATCTGTTAAATCAAACAATCGATAATTATACATTAGATTTAGAAACAATGGAATTTGGTTATGAGTCTCAGTTAGCTACTTTAATTGCTAATTACGACAACACAATCGCTATCCTTAACGCTGAAGATGCATCAGAAGATGCGGCTTTCGAAGAACATGTTTCTAACTTACAATCTGATAGTACTCAGTTTGTATTAGATCTTAGTGTTGCAAATGCTACGATTGAATCTCTTGATACTCATGTAGCTTCTTTACAAGCTGAGAATATTGATCTTACTGAAAACTTAGATTATCATTCTTCTGCATTATATGTTGATTTAAATCAAGGATGGAATATGATTGGTTTCCCTTTACAAGAGGAAATGGATGCTGCAGCTTCTTTGGAAGTATTAGGTTCAGATTTACACTTAATCAAAAACAACTACGCTGCTGTATATTGGCCAGAATTTGGATTCAATAGTTTAGGTACTTTAGTTCCTGGTCAAGGATATCAAGTTCGTATGTATGAAGCATTCGCAAATTATACATTCCCTTATATTTCTGGAGAAAGACTAGATGTTTACCCTCAAGTACCTACTTGGGCAACAGAAATGGAAATTCCTTCTCATCCAAATGATACTCATACCTTGGTACGAGTAGTTAATATGATGGGGCAAGAAGTAATACCTGCCGATGTATTCAAAGGTGAAGTGTTATTGTATTTATATTCAGATGGTACAGTAGAAAAGACCATCAATTAATGGCATAAAAATTGTTAAAAAATGGAGGCTAAACGCTTCCATTTTTTTTTCTCTATTAATAACTTAATTACTTGTTTATGAAAAAGCTCTTTTCGGTACTATCTGCTTGTTTGCTGATAGTCCTCCCCTTACAGGCTCAATGCGATTTAGATTTCGATTTTGTAAATACAGGGTCTAATATGACTGCATTTTTCACCCCACCCGCTGCTGCTTCAATCTATAGTGAATTGGGAGATGGTGTTGTTGGCGCTTTTTATTTAGCCGAAAATGGTGAGTTTGTGTGTGCTTCTTCCGCTACTTTTACTGGTAATCAATTGCAGTTAGCTGTAATGGCAAATGATGCAACAACTACAGAAAAAGATGGTTTCAACTCTGGAGAAGCTATAAATTGGTTTTATCAATCTACTGATGGCTCAAGCTATTCTTTATCTTTAGCTCCATCTGATAATTTTGTTATCAATGCGATGACTTTTATTAATTCATCTGCGTATTCTGAAATTGATTGTGGTGGTGGTACTGACGGTACTTGTCCACCTTTAGATGTCAACTTTGTGAATACTGGATCTAACATGACTTTGTTTCTTACTAGTCCCTCTTTATTGTCAGATTTGGGTAACGGAACAGTTGGCGTTTATTTTCTAGACGACAATGGTGTTGAAATTTGTGGAGGTGCTTCTGGTTTTTCAGGAGGACAAGTTCAAATTGCTGCTATGGGTAATGATGCTACAACAACTGTAAAAGATGGTTTTTCTGCAGGAGAAGCTATTGTTTGGAAATTTGAAAGTAACGATGGTAGTCAATATAATTTAACTCCAAGTCCACATGATGTATTTACTTTAAATGCTACTTCTTTCGTAGTAGGTATGTCTAACGAGGCAATATCTTGTTCGGTTGATGTTGATGGATGTACAGATAACTCTTACCTAGAATACAATTCTAGTGCAACTATAGATGACGGCTCTTGTTTAACTATTGCTGTAAATGGTTGTACAAATTCTGATTATATGGAATATAATGCTTCAGCTAATGTTGACGATGGTTCTTGTATAACTATGATTGTTGAAGGATGTACTAACGACTCATATTTAGAATTTAATTCCAATGCAACTATAGACGATGGTTCTTGTTTAACAATAGCTTTGTATGGTTGTACTGATAGTGATTATTTAGAATACTCTTCTGCTGCTAACGTAAACGATGGTTCTTGTGTGTCTTTAATTATTGAAGGATGTACAAATGATTCTTACATTGAGTTTAATGCAAACGCAAATGTTGATAATAATACTTGTGAAACCTTAATTGTTTTAGGGTGTACAGATTCAAATGCTACAAATTTTGATGCTACATCAAATACAAGCGATGGTTCTTGTGAGTACGATTTAATAGGAGCAGGTTGTGAGGTGAGTTTCGAGACTCTAAATACAGGATCAAACCATACTATTATGATTCCTTCTTCTTTAGCCAATACTTTTGATTTAGGTTCGCAAATAGGAGTCTTCTATATTGCAGCGGATGGATCTGCTGTATGTGCTGGTTCTTCTGTTTGGACTGGTCAGACTATGCAAATTGTTGCCTTTGCTGATGATACAACTACCGAAGAGGTAGATGGATTAGCTGCTGGTTCGCCTTTCTTGTTTTTAGCACAATCGGGTGATGATGTTTATATGGTAACCACCACTTTTCAATCTCCATCAATGGCAAACTTTGCCGTTAACGGACTTTCATTTGTTTCTAGTTTCGATCTTGAGCTAGCTTGTTCAGTAGAACATGTTGGTTGTACAGACCTTAGTGCTTGTAACTACGACGCTTCAGCAAACACAAACGATAACTCTTGTGAATATGCCAATGCTAACTTCGATTGTTCTGGCGCATGTTTAAATGATTCAGACAACGATGGTGTTTGTGATGAATTAGAAATCATTGGTTGTATGGATTCAAGTGCTGCTAACTATAACCAAGACGCTACAGATGCTGGTGCTTGTGATTATTTAGGATGTACTGATATTTCTGCTTGTAATTTTGACGAACAAGCTACTATAGCTGATGCTTCTTGTAATTACCCAGAGACTAATTTCGACTGTTCTGGTTCATGTTTAAATGATTCTGATAACGATGGTGTTTGTAATGAATTAGAAATTGTTGGTTGTACCGATATGGATGCTGACAATTACAACCCTAATGCTACTGATTCTGGTGTTTGTGATTACGCTGGTTGTACTGATTCTAATTACTTAGAGTACGATGCAGATGCAAACACAGAGGATGGAACTTGTGAAACCTTAATTGTTTTAGGTTGTACAGATTCAAATGCTACAAATTTTGACTCTACATCAAATACAAACGATGGTTCTTGTGAGTACGATTTAATTGGAGCAGGTTGTGAGGTGAGTTTTGAAACTTTAAATACAGGTTCAAACCATACTATTATGATTCCTTCTTCTTTAGCCAATACTTTTGACTTAGGTACACAAATAGGAGTCTTCTATATTGCAGCAGACGGTTCTGCAGTATGTGCTGGTTCTTCTGTTTGGACTGGTCAGACTATGCAAATTGTTGCTTTTGGTGATGATACAACTACCGAAGAGGTAGATGGATTAGCTGCAGGTTCTGCTTTCTTGTTTTTAGCACAATCGGGTGATGATGTTTATATGGTATCAACCACTTTCTCATCTCCTTCGATGGCAAACTTTGCCGTTAATGGACTTTCATTTGTTTCTGGTTTCGATCTTGAGCTTGCTTGTTCTGTAGAACATCTAGGTTGTATTGACGTAAATGCATGTAACTTTGATTCTTCAGCTAATGTAGATGATAGTTCTTGTGAATATCCTTTAGATAACTTCGACTGTTCTGGAGCATGTTTAAATGATTCAGACAACGATGGTATTTGTGATGAGTTAGAAGTTTTTGGTTGTACAGACGTTACTCAATCAAACTATAATTCACTTGCTACAGAAGATAATAACTCATGTATCTCATGGGAATCTGCTTATAATTCTTGTTTAGAATCTGGTGGAGACGATGGTGTAACTCAATCTGATGTGGATGCAGTTCAAGCTTTATTAGATGCTATTGTACCAGAAGACGGTGTAACTCAATCTGATGTAGATGCAGTACAAGCTTTACTAGATGCAATTGTACCAGAAGATGGTGTAACTCAATCTGATGTAGATGCAGTTCAAGCTTTATTAGATGCAATTGTACCAGAAGATGGTGTAACTCAATCTGATGTAGATGCAGTACAAGCTTTACTAGATGCAGTTGTACCAGAAGATGGTATTACTCAAGCTGATCTAGATGCAGCAAATTCAACTATTTCTTTATTGCAAACTCAATTAGATGAAGCCTTAGCTAATACTGGCGCTTCATGTGATCCAATTTATGTTGATTTACTAGCTGGATGGAATATAATAGGGTTTACTTTAAACTACAGTCAAGATGTTGTTGCTACTCTGGATCCTATTGTAGATGCTGTACAAATTGTTAAAAACAACGCTGCCAATGTTTATTGGCCAGAGTATGGGTTTAATGGTATTGGAGACTTTATTCCTGGGCAAGGTTATCAAATCAGAATGTATAATGAGGTTTCTAATTATACATTCCCTGATACTGATGGTCAACGTATGAACTTAAATTTAACAGTTCCTTCATATGTGTATGATTTACCTATTTTAAATCATCCAAATGATATAAAATCCCTTGTTCGTGTTGTAAATATGTTAGGTCAAGAGGTGAGTCCTGATGATCAATTTAAGGGAACGATTTTATTGTATTTATTTAACGATGGTACTACAGAAAAAAGAATCGTAGAGTAATAGTATTAATACTAAATATGTAAAGGGCTATGTTTTATAAACATAGCCCTTTTTTATGTTTTAAGAATTTAGTATTGTAATTTGTATATATAAATGTATATTTGAGGATTACACTGAAAATTTAACTAAACCCCCCATGATGAGAAAAATCTATACTTTTTTCTGTTGTTTGACTTTACTCTTGGCTTCCAGCCAATTGAGTGCGACTAATTTTGATGTCGTAAACACAGGGTCTAATATGACCGTATTCGTAACTCCAAATTCAATCATTTCTGGTGACTTTGTAAATGCGACCCAAATTGGTGTTTTTTATACTAATGACGCGGGTGAGCTTACTTGTGCCGGATCGTCTCCTTTTTCAGGAAGCGCACCATTTCAAATTACTGTCTGGGGTACTGAGGCAGGGCTTGATAATGGAATGTCTAATGGAGAAGAGCTAACATGGTTAGCTCAATCTGACAATGGCTATTTATATGACATTACTCCTTCTTATCAGACTGAGGTAATGAATGTATATGCTTTGAATGCAATTTCATTCGTAACTGGAATCGATTTTTCTTTAGATGATTCTTCAGTTATAGAAGGTTGTATGGATGGTCATTCTGCTTTATACAATCCTGATGCTAACTTGCATAATGAGGATATGTGTTCATCAGGTGCTATTTCTGGTTGTACAGATGCAACTGCATGTAACTATAATGTAGAAGCAGTAGAAGATGATGCATCTTGTTCTTATGCTGAAGCAGGATTCGACTGTGAAGGAAACTGTGCTTCAGGAACAACATTAGTAACAGTAGACGGTGGATCTTACCCAGGAGAAAAATCATGGACAATCACTTCATGTGACGGTTCAGAATTAGCTTCAGGTGGTGCGCCATTTGCTGGATGTGCTGACTTAAGTGGTTCTTATACAATTGACTTAGTAGATTCTTACGGAGACGGATGGGATGGAACAGTAATGACAATCGGAGACGCTACTTATACTGTAGAGTCAGGTGCAACAGCATCATTCGATATGGGTTGTGCAATCTTAGGATGTACTGACGAAACTGCAACAAACTATAACGCAGAAGCTAATGCTGATGATGATTCATGTGAATACGCAGTAGCTCAAGGATGTACTGACGAAACTGCATGTAACTACGATGTTGATGCAGTAGCAGATGATGCATCATGTACTTATGCAGATGCAGGATTTGACTGTGAAGGAAATTGTGCTTCAGGAACAACATTAGTAACTGTAGACGGTGGATCTTACCCAGGAGAAAAATCATGGACAATCACTTCATGTGATGGTTCTGAATTAGCTTCAGGTGGTGCGCCATTTGCTGGATGTGCTGACTTAAGTGGATCTTATACAATTGACTTAGTAGATTCTTACGGAGACGGATGGGATGGAACAGTAATGACAATCGGAGAGTCTACTTATACAGTAGAGTCAGGTGCAACAGCATCATTCGATATGGGTTGTGCTGTTTTAGGATGTACTGACGAAACTGCAACAAATTATAACGCAGAAGCTAACACTGATGATGATTCATGTGAATACGCAGTAGCTCAAGGTTGTATCGACGAAACTGCATGTAACTACGATGTAGATGCAGTAGAAGATGATGCCTCTTGTACTTATGCAGAAGCAGGATTCGACTGTGAAGGAAACTGTTCAAACGGTGGTTCTTTATTAGTTATGACTGATTCTTACGGAGATGGTTGGAACGGAAACGTATTAACAATCAACGGTTCAGATTATACAATAGCAACTGGTTCATCTGCTTCAGTATGTGTAGATCCTTCAGGATGTTATGTAATGTCATGGACAGAAGGTGGTTATTCAAGTGAAACTTCATGGTCATTCAATGGTCAAGAAGGATCAAATGGATCAATTCCAGGAAACATGGGTGAGTGTACTACTGCCTGTACAGATGCTACAGCAACAAACTATAATGCAGATGCAGATATTTCTGACGATACATTATGTGTATACGATTTAGTTCAAGGATGTACGGATGCTACAGCTTGTAACTTTGATGCAACTGCAGAACAAGACAACGGAACATGTGAATATCCAGAAGCTGGATTTGACTGTGAAGGTAACTGTGCTTCAGGAACATTAGTAACTGTAGACGGTGGATCTTATCCAGGAGAAAAATCATGGACAATCACTTCATGTGATGGTTCTGAATTAGCTTCAGGTGGTGCACCATTTGCTGGATGTGCTGACTTAAGTGGTTCTTATACAATCGACTTAGTAGATTCTTACGGAGACGGATGGGATGGAACAGTAATGACAATCGGAGAGTCTACTTATACAGTAGAGTCAGGTGCAACTGCATCATTCGATATGGGTTGTGCAATCTTAGGATGTACTGATGCTACTGCAACAAACTATAATGCAGAAGCAAATACTGATGATGGTTCTTGTGACTTTGATGTTATGGGTTGTACTAACGACCTTGCATGTAACTACGATGTAGCTGCAACTGCTGATAATGGTTCTTGTACATATGCAGATGCTGGACTTGACTGTGATGGAAATTCTATAGGTGAGCCTTGTGCTGCTTTAGACTTTACTGCTGTTAATACTGGGTCAAACATGACATTATTTATTACGCCAAGCGCATTAGAGGGACCTTTATCAATAGGAGACATGATTGGTGTATTCTATACGAATGATAATGGTGACTTAGCTTGTGCAGGTTCATCTTCATGGACTGGATCTTCAATGCAAGTAACTGCATATGGAAATGATGCAACTACAGACAATAAAGATGGATACAACGCAGGAGATGAGCTAGTATGGATGGCTCAAACTACTGGAGGTATTTATGATGTTTCTAGTTCGTATTCTAATGGAGATGGCGTTTATGCATTAAACGGAGTATTATTTATTTCTGCTTTAGACTTTACTTATTCTTGTACAGGTAATGCTGCTTCAGGTTGTACTGATGCAACTGCTTTAAATTACAATCCAAACGCTATTGTAGACGATGGGTCTTGTATTGCTACAATTGAAGGTTGTATGGATGGTCACTTCATCGATTATGATGTAAACGCTAATGTTCATGTTCAAGCTCTTTGTATTACTTGGAAAGTAACTGGTTGTACTGATGCAGCTTATTTAGAATATAACGAAGATGCTAACTTTGATGATGGATCGTGTGAGAACTTAGTTCCTACCTGTGATGCAACAGAGTTAACAGTAAACTTATACGATTCTTACGGAGATGGATGGAACGGTAATACTTTAACAGTAGCTGGTCAATCTGTAACAATGGAATTAGGTTCAGAGCTAGTAGCTACAGTATGTGTAGATATGGATGCTTGTAATATTATTGAAGTAGGTGGTGGAACTTTTGGCGAAGAAATCTCTTGGTCAATCGGTGACTTAGAAGGTTCTGTAGGTTCATTCTTTATCGGTGGTTGTATTACTGCCTGTGGAGATGAAACAGCAACTAACTACAATGCAGATGCAGACATCGCAGACAATACTTTATGTGAGTATGCAATAGCTCAAGGATGTACTGACGTAACTGCGTGTAACTACGATGTAGAAGCAGTAGAAGATGATGCATCTTGTACTTATGCTGAAGCAGGATTCGACTGTGAAGGAAACTGTGCTTCAGGAACAACATTGGTTACTGTAGACGGTGGATCTTACCCAGGAGAAAAATCATGGACAATCACTTCATGTGATGGTTCTGAATTAGCTTCAGGTGGTGCGCCATTTGCTGGATGTGCTGACTTAAGTGGATCTTATACAATTGACTTAGTAGATTCTTACGGAGACGGATGGGATGGAACAGTAATGACAATCGGAGAGTCTACTTATACAGTAGAGTCAGGTGCAACAGCATCATTCGATATGGGTTGTGCTGTTTTAGGATGTACTGACGAAACTGCAACAAATTATAACGCAGAAGCTAACACTGATGATGATTCATGTGAATACGCAGTAGCTCAAGGTTGTATCGACGAAACTGCATGTAACTACGATGTAGATGCAGTAGAAGATGATGCCTCTTGTACTTATGCAGAAGCAGGATTCGACTGTGAAGGAAACTGTTCAAACGGTGGTTCTTTATTAGTTATGACTGATTCTTACGGAGATGGTTGGAACGGAAACGTATTAACAATCAACGGTTCAGATTATACAATAGCAACTGGTTCATCTGCTTCAGTATGTGTAGATCCTTCAGGATGTTATGTAATGTCATGGACAGAAGGTGGTTATTCAAGTGAAACTTCATGGTCATTCAATGGTCAAGAAGGATCAAATGGATCAATTCCAGGAAACATGGGTGAGTGTACTACTGCCTGTACAGATGCTACAGCAACAAACTATAATGCAGATGCAGATATTTCTGACGATACATTATGTGTATACGATTTAGTTCAAGGATGTACGGATGCTACAGCTTGTAACTTTGATGCAACTGCAGAACAAGACAACGGAACATGTGAATATCCAGAAGCTGGATTTGACTGTGAAGGTAACTGTGCTTCAGGAACATTAGTAACTGTAGACGGTGGATCTTATCCAGGAGAAAAATCATGGACAATCACTTCATGTGATGGTTCTGAATTAGCTTCAGGTGGTGCACCATTTGCTGGATGTGCTGACTTAAGTGGTTCTTATACAATCGACTTAGTAGATTCTTACGGAGACGGATGGGATGGAACAGTAATGACAATCGGAGAGTCTACTTATACAGTAGAGTCAGGTGCAACAGCATCATTCGATATGGGTTGTGCAATCTTAGGATGTACTG
>Ga0308019_10001927_pt1 | contig 12114 bp, 8 predicted proteins | sample Neamet284_FD_203135 | JGI IMG/M metagenome (GOLD analysis project Ga0308019, IMG submission 203135) | Marine microbial communities from water near the shore, Antarctic Ocean - #284 | ecosystem: Environmental > Aquatic > Marine > Unclassified | place: Southern Ocean | collected 2014-10-01 | reverse complement strand
ATCAGTGGCAAATAACAGCAATCTAAACAAACTTAAAGATATAAGAACATTCATAATGTATAATGGAAGAACAAAAGGAAGTATACAATCCTAAAAATAAAATTGTATCTGATGAAGAAATTTGTCAGTTTTTAAAAAATAATGGTTTGGACTCTACACCAAACGATTATTCTTATTATAAGTTAGCATTCGTCCATAAATCGTATTCTAGACTGGACGTTCCTAAAGATATTAAAACTAATGATCCAGCAAAAAAAGCGATTCCGTTGCAACCACAATCCAATGAACGTATTGAGTTTTTAGGAGACGCTATTTTAGGTGTGGTAATTGCCAGATATTTATACGAACGCTTTCCAGAAAGCGATGAAGGTTTCTTAACTAAAATGAGAACTAAACTTGTAAATGGTGAAATGTTAGCACACCTTGCAAGAAAGATAGGATTCGCTGAATATTGTATTATGTCTAAACACGTAGATGATAATCACAATGGTAGGGACAATAAACACATTCTAGAAGATGCGTTTGAGAGTTTCTGTGGCGCTATCTTTACCGATTTTAATGAACAGGATGATTCATGGTTCACGGGAAAAGGATATACTGCAGTTGAAAAATGGATAACTAATATTATAGAAGAACAATTAGATTGGACGGAATTAATCTTACTTGAAACCAATTTTAAGGATCAACTATTAAAATATTATCAACACAACTTTAATATTACACCGACCTTTAGACCCAATAAAGATCCAGAATTAGAAGAAAATGGAAAGACCTTATTTCAAATGGATGTTGTAAATGATAAAGGAAAGATACTAGGAACAGGTAAGGGCGTAACCAAGAAAAAAGGAGAGCAAGAAGCAAGTAAAAATGCCCTTAAAAAAATAGGAGTTTTATAAATATTTTAATCTATCATATTAGTAGAATGGAAGAATACATTTTACCAGAAAGAAAAGCGTTTGTAAACTGGTTTAACAATGAATTTTATAAAAAAATAGTTGACAGAAGAAAAGGGAAAGATTTAACTAAGAAAATATATCAAGAAATGTTAAGGGATTATTTAGATACAGAAGCGCCATATAGAGGAACTTTGGTGTATCATGGATTAGGAACAGGTAAAACTGCAACAGCAATTACAGCAACAGAAGGATTAAAAAGTGATTGGGAAATAGTAACTATTTTACCACCTTCATTAGAAAGTAATTTTGTAGAAGAAATAAAAAGATTTGGCGATCCACTTTTTAGAATATTAAGAGATAGTGTTGGTAAATGGGTATACATAGAAAAAGAGGATATGCCTAAAGAATTAAAAGATTTTACAGAACAGTATAGATTAACAGATAGATTTATGACGGATAGAGCAAAAGAACTACAGGAATTATATAAACAATCAGTTAAACCAGGATTATGGTTAGAAATGGGCGAACAAGGTACAGGTGGAAAAACCTTTGATGAAATGGAAGAATGGGAACAGTATCAATTGAATAAACAAATAACAAAAATGATTGAGATGAAATATAATTTTATAGGATACGATCCATTTCCAGATTTTAACTTAAGAAAAAAGGAAGGGAGAGTTCCAAGGGATGACAAAGATAGATTTATAACTAAATTAGTAAAAGATTCTCAAAAAAAAGGTACACCTTTTAATAATAAAATTGTAGTTATAGATGAAGTTCATGGGTTCATTTCTCAAGTCCTAAATAAAATAAATAAAAGAGAAGTTGAAAGAGCGTCTCAAATTTATTCTTGGATAATGGCGGCAGATAATTGTAAACTGATTTGTTTGTCTGGTACCCCTATAGTAAATAGACCAAGTGAAATTGCACTTTTAATTAATATGTTAAAAGGACAGCAAAAAGTATTTACTTTTAAATTGGATAATATGACAGAAGAAGAATACATTGAATTAAAAAGATATATGACGAATATGTTACATATGTCTCCTATAAAACAATTTTTAGTGGAAAAACAAAGAGGTAATACTTATATTTCTATTGTTAGAAATCCTACTAATTTTGTGTCTATATTAGGTGATGGTGGGGTAATTAAAACTGTTAGAGGAGATAATAATATGTCTGATGAAGATTTTTTATCAGATATATATGATTTAATAGGTACACAATATAAAATATTAGAACCAAAGAAAAAGGATATTAAGAAGTTATTGTCTAGTGAACCAAATGATTTTTATAAAAACTTAAATGCATTTACAATTTTAGATAAAGGAAAAACTTATGACTGTACCGACAACAATGTATTTTTAGACATGTTTTTTGATCCAAGTTATAATTTAAAAGAAGACAAGAAAGAATTGTTAAAAAGAATGTGTTCTGGTTGTGTATCTTATTATCCGTCCAGTGATGATGTAGAGTCTGAAGAAATGGCAGTTAAAAATAAACCATCCGAAGTATTAGAGATATACAAAAAATATAAATCTATAGAGTCCATCCAAATAGTAAATTGTCCTATGCCTTATAAGATGTTCGAAACATATAATTTAGAACGACAGAAAGAAAGAGACACACTCAAACAAACAAGAAATACTAAAAAAATGTATAATTTCGAGACAAATAGATCTGAAGAAGTTAATAATAATAGTTACCATATTAAGTCAAGGATTATATGTACAACAGCAACCAGCAAAGACCATAATGTAAAACAAATATTAGAGGATCCAGATTTATTAAGACAGTATTCTCCAAAATTAACAAAGTTAATAGAGATATTACAGACGAATAAAAATAAATGTATGATATATTCTCAATTTATAGAGAATGGTGGTTTAAACAATGTAGAAGTATTATTAAAACAAGCAGGAATAGATTATCGAAAAATAACTGGTGCCGAATCAAAACAAAAAAAGAAAAAAAATTTAGACGATTTTAATAATTCAGATATTCAGGTTATTTTAGTTTCAGAATCAGGGAAAGAAGGTATTTCGCTTATGAATGTTCGCGAAGTTCATATTTTAGAACCGTATTGGAATTTTACAAGAATCCAACAAGTTATAGGAAGAGCAATTAGAAAAGGATCACATATTAATTTACCATTATCAGAAAGGAATGTATCTGTGTATTTATATATTGCTGCTCTTCCAGACGAAAAAGATCCTGCAGTATTGGCAGAGGTTCCTGAAAAAGATCAAGTTGAATATGCTACCAAAATATCAGATCTGAAGGTTTATGATACATTTGGAACGATGGACCAATATTTATTAGATATGATGGATACTAAATTTAAAATAACAGAACAATGTAAAAAAATGTTAATTGAAGCATCTATAGATTGTAAACAAAATGCAAAAGGTGTAGCAGGAGTTGAATGTATAGACTACCCTACAATTTTACAAAATGAAGATACTATATTCCCTGGTTTGTCCAATTCAAGATTAGGAAATGTTAATTCTAAACAAATTAAACCGACTGGAGTTAAAAAAGGCACAACATTTATTGTTCAAGGAAAAACAATATCAGGTGACAATCCTTTATTATTATACTTTAATGTTCAGAAAACTAAAGCGTCCGAGAAAGATTTATCAGATCCAATAGGAATTATATCTTTTAATACTGCACGTGCATTACTGGCGAATAGAGAATGTTTTAGTGAACTACAAGCAGATGCAGCAAAGGATTTTGAATGTATTGGAGATGTTATAAAAGTTCCAACAGAATTACTAACAAGTGAAGAATACCCAAGTTATCCTAGATTGGAAAACTTAACAGAAGAAAACATTATAGGATACAAATTAAAATATAAGAAAAAAAAAGAATTTTTTGTAAATGTTAATTTAAGCACTAACTTAGAAGATAGAGATTTTATAAATGTATTATGGGAATGGGATAATTTTGAGGAAGCAGGATATGATGAAGCAGGTTTACAAACCTATTCATATAAAAACGGGAAAATATATAAATCAAGAAATATTTAATTTTTTTTTTTTGTAGGTCTAAAGAATATCTTTCTAAATTCATGCATATCTTTATCTCTTTTGATATCTTCAATAATATCAAAAAAGGATTTATTTTTAATCATATTGCTTACAAAATATAAACAATAAACACCACATTCATTATCTCCTAATTGATGTTGAATATCATTTTGGAAAAATTCTAAGTTAATTCCTAATTTTTTACTTTGTGTTTTTAATCGTTTATATAAACTTTTAACTTGTTTAGGTGCGGGGTCTGAAGTAGAATCAAAAAAATACATACCATATATTTTTTTGTCTTTAACTTTTTTTCTTAATCTACTTTTTCTTTTTGTTTTCTTACCGGAATTTTTTCTTCCTCCTACTTCTGTTTTTTTTCTATCATTACTACCACCTAATAATTTAAAACGGTCTATACCACCTAAATCTATATATGCAGATATCCAATGTTCACCGTCTTTTGTGCTTGGATCAGTATTAAAAACTAAACCAATTTTACGAATACCTTTTTTATAGAGTTGTGGGATAGATATTTTACAGATATCAGATACTTCACAATATCCGTCTTTTGCTTTTAAATCAAAATCAATTGGGACTGCACCAGTATAATGAAAGTCATTATATGCTTTGGTATATTGTTTTAAAACATTATCTATATCAGATGTATTTAACCATTCACTTGGTTTTTCACGCCATATATCAGGCATAATAGGAATAAATAGATCTTGGATATTATTAACACTCTTTTTTACCAAATCTGTAGATGTCCAACACAATTCATCTTTACATTGATTTTCTTTTTCAAAATAAGTTCCTATAGTATCATATAATTGTTTTTTAGAACAACTATTTATATAACTTGGAGCAATAGTAGCACCTGCTTTCGCAATATTAAGTGCAATATTCCTTAAATTGTCTAATTTAAGGCATGAAATACCATCTTGATCACCTATAGGGGAGCAATACATTCTAATATAATCAGAGAAAAAAATTTAAAATTCAGTTGATGAACCACGACGGTTTCCACCGCGTTGATTACCAATGTATTTACGCTGTTGTTCTGTAGTGCAAACGCAACCTCTATCAGTAGTATAGGTTGATGGACAGCACGCAGGCGACGATTTATTAAACGCGAAAGAAAATAAACTTTTTGGCGCGGTATCGGTTCCATCAACCGATGGGTAGTTATAACTGTCTGGATCATACACAGTTGTTTTATCTTCAAGACTTGTAGGTGTTCCAAAAAGAGTGTAAATATCTTCTGGTTTCTGTAACTGATGTTGAGATTTTTGCGATCCTAAAACAACACCATCGTATGGACCCATTTTGTCTTCACCAACACTAGACATATAGTTGGAGTATTTTTCACTTACACGGAAGCATTGACCACCAAAATGAATAACCGCAAGAGAAAGAACGGTTAGACCTAGGCACATATTAGTATCTTTTTTGTTGGTGTATACTAAGAAAATATATAGAGCAACCACAGCGCCATAAAATAGGTTTCTTTTATTCATCATATTATATACTTTATATTTAGAAAAAAAAAAGATTTAAAGTATTAAAGATATTTAAATTAAATGCTTGAATTAAATAATGATTTAGTTATGTGGTTTCATGGTGTAAATAATACAAAGTGGGATATTTCGAGTTATTCACAAATAGCAGAAATTAATAATGTTGTTGAATTTTCAAATATTCAACAGTCGATAGATAATAAAATGTTTCCTAATTCTATGTTTTTTTTAATGAAGAAGGGAATTGAACCAACATGGGAATGCCCATTAAATAAGGACGGTGGAACTTGGTCTTTTAAAATTAGTGACTCAAGTGTTGAAGAAATCTGGAAAAAAATGGGTATTTTATTTTTATCAAATAAAATCTTTCAAGAAAATGTTGAATTGTATGGAATATCTATAGCGCCAAAAAAAGGATATTATATTTTAAAGATATGGACCAAAGAAGATGGAACAAAATTGAACTTTACTATAGATATAGAATGTTTAGGAACTGATTTTACAAAAGCAAATTCACAGTATAAAAAACATCGTTAAGATTTATTGAACATTATGAATAGGTGCTAAACATAATTTAATTTCACCAAGTGATCCTACAGCGTATTTTACAATTAGAGGATAGTCATTACGAAGATACATTTCTATATTATTACATAGATTTGTACACTTTGTAAATAGGAATAAATGTTTTAAGGCAAATACTCCTTGAACTATAGAACTGTCTGAAACATTAAAGTTCATACCATGTTGTGCTTTTCCTAAAGTAGTTTCCTGTTGTGCAAAATCACCTTTACAAGATAAGTATAGTGTTTCTCCTATACTTTTAATTTCTACATCATTCGCTAAATTATGCATATCTCTAATATATTTCTGAAAATCACCACTCGGCATAGTAATAACTGAGTTAAATTGAACTGCTGGAATATTAATTTTATCTTCCGGTAAATCCAGAATATTTAGTTTATATACTGTTTTACATGCTTTTTCTCCATTTTCTATATTAATACATAGTTGATTCTCATTTCCTTTTTCAATATATAGTGATAAATGATCATTATTATTCATAGTTTTAATTAATTTGAATAAATTTAACATATTCAATCCTATAACCATCTTTTTAGAACAATAAAATTTTTGAAAATCATGAAGATGTAAATGTACCAATACTGTGTGCGTCTGATCTACTGCTAGTAGTTTAATACAACCCTCAGAATCTTCTGTTTTTGGAAAAAACTCAAAGTTTGCATCTGTTAGAATCTCTTTGAGTGCTTCAATTAAGATTCTAAATTCACTTGATTGAATTGTTTGAACATAAAAAAGATATTTATTCATATCATTAGTATCATTAGTACCATTAGTACCATTAGTATCATTAGTATCATTATTTTCACAAACTTTTTCACTATTATCAATATTTTCACTATTAGACATTTTATTCATACACTATATATTTATCAATTCTTTAATATATTTTATTGTGTGATTAAACGAGGTGCTATATTCATGGACTGTAACTCTTGAAACAATAACTTACAAGCGTAAGGAATTTGAATTTGTTTGAAGTCTGAAAAGTTATTACATGGTTTACATTCATAAATACCTTTTTCTGGATTAACAATAGCAGGTATTCCACATCTATAGCAACTATACATTACATATTTATCGGAAACATCAATCATTCTTTCTTTTAAGAAAGTACTGGCACCATGTGCAATCATACAATCACGTTCCATTTCACCAAAGCGGAGTCCACCATCTCTACTTCTACCTTCTGCCGGTTGTCTGGTCATTAACATAACTGGACCACTAGATCTAGAATGGATCTTATCTGTAACCATATGTTTAAGTCTTTGATAGAATGTCGGACCTATAAATATCTGTGTATTTATTTGTTCTCCTGTAAATCCATTATATAGTATTTCATTTCCTGTTTTTTCATATCCGGTTTGCCCGAGAATAGTTCCTATGTCATTGACCTTAATATCATTAAATACATTACCATTACCATAAAATCCATATTCGCAACAAGATTTGCCAAGAATACATTCCATTAATTGAGCAATAGTCATTCTACTTGGAATCGCATGTGGATTAATAATAACATCGGGGACAATACCGTCTTTAGTAAAGGGCATTTCTTCCTGTCTATAAATAATACCTACTGTTCCTTTTTGCCCATGTCTGGAAGAAAACTTGTCGCCAATAATTGGAACGCGTTCACTTCTCATTCTAACTTTACAGAAGTTATAACCGTCACCATTAATATTAATATAGTTTTGGTCCACCGTACCGCTTTCATTATTCTTAATAGAAATAGAATTATCTTTGTGAGTAAAATTACCGTCCCGTTTTATTGGTAGAACTTTACCAATAACAATATCACCCGAATTTAATTTTGTATTTACTGGAACAAAACCATTTTCTTCAACTTTTGAATAATCCACTGGTTTTAGATATACTGTATTTTCTTTACTTGGTTTCTTAAATCGTTCTTCTTCTCCTGTTGCTTGATTTTTATGTTCTTCAGATCTGTAGGTTCTAAAATAAACCGATCTGAACAATCCTCTGTCGATAGAAGACTGATTCATAATAATAGAATCTTCCTGATTGTATCCTGAATATGTTGCAATTGCAACCACAACATTCATTCCATTAGGCATACTATTTAAATGAATATAATCCATAACTTTGGTAGAACACAACGCTTTTTGTGGATAATATAGAATGTGTGAGAAAGTATCCAATCTTGAAGTATAATTAGTAGCATAAATACCCATTGCTTGCTTACCCATAGCACTTTGATATGTATTTCTCGGTGACTGATTGTGGTGTGAGAATGGAATACAACTCGCTAGAACACCTAATATCATAGATGGGTGCATTTCACTATGTGTAGTGTCTTCTTTACACTTATCCAATCCCATAGATATAAAACAGTTACATACTTCGTGAACATCAATAAATTCAACAATAGATTCATTATTTTCACTGGTTTGTGTACCATAGTTTTCTGGAGTTGTAATAGTATTAACATTCGCTACGAGATTATTCCAAGAATATTCACTCTTTAATATTTTATTGTATACTTCTTTTGTAATATTACTTTTTTTATTGTTGATTACAAAGAGTGGTCGTGAACATCTACCTCCATCCGTAAAAACATATAATTCATTCAAAATATTATTGTAGGAAATACTGGAATATACATTAATACTGCCTTTCTTTTTATGAAATTTAAGAAGATTAAATAGTTCAATAGAATTTTCGGTTATACCAATCCAGTCACCATTAACAAATATCTTCGTTTTATCAATATCTTCTACTTCCAAATCTTTAAAGTTTTTAAGAAAATCACTATTTTTAATAATTTGTCGGACATTACTGGATGACACATTTTGTGTAATTTTACACATCATTGCAATATTTTTAACCACACCAACAGATTGACCTTCTGGTGTTTCTGTTGGACAAATATAACCCCATTGTGTCCCATGCAATTTTCTTGGTGGAATTAGTTTCCCACTGTCCTTAGAAGTAGGTGTTGCTACTCTTCTAATATGCGAAAGATACGCTGGATAAGTTAATCTACTAATAACCTGAGAAATACCCTGTCTATTATTAGTGCTTTTTAATCCCCAATTACCTGTTGCCAGACCACTTTTAATAGATGTTTCAAGAGTTGAACTCTTAATTATTTTGTAAATATTTGTATAGTTAATAATATCATTATAGTTACTGTTTGCCCGCCAAGAACCAGTATTGATTTCTTTAATGACCGAAGCACGAATATCCTTACACAATTTAGAGAAACACTGTCTAAATAAGTTCGCTAGTAGAATACCAGGTGTTTCAACGCGTTTATTACAGTAATTATCTCTGTCATCAAGTGGTATTTTATCAATGTAAGACAACAATAGTTTTTTAATCATATATCCAGTATAGAACAATTTCTTTTTCTTATCTTCTCCTAAGTGTGGTAAATATTCTTCTTTTAGAATTTTTTTAAGATAAGATGTTTTCTTTTGTGCCTCAATTACATCATCAGTATAATATGAAGTTACATTAACATATTTACAAATATAATTAATTGCGTCACCTTCTGTTTTAATATCTTCCGAATCAATAATAGACTTCTGTAAGATTCTGAGTATTTCAACGCTACATGGATCTTCAACAATCTTATTAATATCACCCAAAATATATTCAATAATATCCTTGTCACTACCTGCCCCTAGTGCTCTAAACAATATGAAAATAGGAATATCATGTCTGACGTGTGGTAGTGAAATATAAATTTTTCCACTTTCTTCGCCTCTTGATTTTTCAACAATTCGAATACTAATTGTTTTAGACATATTATATGTATCATCAAGAACACTTCTAATTTCCGTTAAATGAGAATATTTACTTGTGTTTTTATTACTTTTGAATACAAGTGGAATATTATCTGCAATTTTTTCTTGACTTACCAAAACTTTTTCATTACCATTAACAATAAAATAACCACCAATATCATATTTACATTCTCCCAGTTTTTTAGGATTAACATGTTTATTATCTGAAAGGACACAATATTTACTTCTAACCATAACCGGTATTTTACCAATATTGATTCTTTTTAGTGTTCTGGGTTGCAATTGAATAATTTCATCTTCCTGGTCAATATAAGTATCAATATGAATATCAACATATAAAGTAGAAGAATATGTAAAGTTTCTAATTCTTGCCTCACTTGGAAACATTAGTTTGGTTTTACCATTATTTTCATGAATAATAGGTTCTGAAATTTGTGGATTTGTCATATTGATATGAATAGTATATTTACTTTTTTTATCTTCTCCTGGTAATTCTATCCCCTCTACAAAGAAATCCTTCATTGGAAAGAATTGACTTATAATATCAGGTATCTTATTTTCTATAAAATCATCATAGGATTGTGTTTGATGCTCTGATAATCTGAATTTATCTTTAAAGTATAGATCAATACACTTCCAGGGATCAATATCTAGATCTTTAGTATCCATTATAAAATATATATATTTATCTTCTTAAATGAATTTCAATTTTAATTTTTGTTATACTAAAACGTAAAATTCATTTAAGATTAATTCAATATACTCTTATAAATGAAAGATTATCAAGTAATAACTGAAAGAAGATATAGACAACAAAAACCAACTAGTTATATTTCAAAAGCACCGCCATTTGAATTAAATAGTATTAGTTCTCTTCTAAAGTTTGCCAAGTCTTATCAAAGAGATAAGTTTACTGTTGATCATTACAAATTAAGGCAAATTAAGAAACCTTTAGAAAAACTTAATAAAATTGTTGGATTAGATAAATTAAAAGAAGAGATATTTAATTTAGTTATATATTTATTATTATATCATGAAAAAGGGGACTTATTACATACTGTGTTACAAGGACCCCCTGGTGTTGGTAAAACTAAAGTTGCCGAAATAATGGCAGAATTATATGCCGGACTTGGATACTTAAGATTAGGACACATTGTTAAAGTTAAAAGAAATGATCTAATTGGTCCTTTTTTGGGACAAACAACAGATAGGACATCCCAAATACTTGATAAAGCAAAAGGAGGTGTATTATTTATAGATGAAGCATATCAACTGGGTAATTCAAGTGATAAAGATACTTATTCTAAAGAATGTTTGGATGCACTCAACCAAGCATTAACAGAAAACAAAGATGAATTTATTTGTATAATTGCCGGATACGAAGACGCCCTAAAAGATTCTTTTTTTTCTAAAAATGAAGGTCTAGAACGCCGTTTCCCTTATAAGTTTACATTAGAGAAGTATACTAATAAAGAATTAAAGAGTATATTTTCTCAAATGTGTAAAGAAAAAAACTGGACGCACGAGAACTTTGAGTTACCAGAAACATTAACGTTCAAAGAAAATGGTGGGGATATGGAAAAGATGTTTCACTTTGCAAAAATAAATCACACCAGAAGAGTAATTAATCAAGATAACTTTAAGAAAAAGCATATAACTTTTGAAGACATAGAAAAAACTTATAAGTTTTTTAAAGAAAAAGAAGATAAATATGGTGGTGAAGCAATGTATCTTTGATAGAGTATTTGTTGATGTCGCTCCACCCCCATATTTATCACCTATTACTCTATAAAATTTTAATAACCCCACAGTCTGCATATGCTGTGATCCGGTAATTCCCCGCGTTGTTCATTACTCAGTACCCCACATGAATGTTCAAGTGAATCTTGTATCTCATTCGTATAGACGTCATTATATCTGTTAAATATCTGTGCGACCTTAATGTCGGAAGAGATATCATCTTCTGCTTCACTATCGTTGATAGGAAGTTTCAGTCCTTCGGTGATAATATCTGTTAGTTTATCTGCTACTGTCATACCCGTATTAATACCACTTCCACTAAAAAAGTGAACACCATATATAGAATCTCCTACAAGAAATACATTTATTTTTTTACCAGGTGATCCCTCATCACCCGGAAAATACCACCACAATCGCGTTCGTGTATTCAAATGTATAGGAAAAAATGATATTTTTGTGTTGGGTTGCTTAAGAAGATCAACGGTTGCGCCACTATAATTAATGTTATTTTCTTTTAAATATTCATTAATTACATTTCTGATGTTTGTGCCCCATCCCGCGTCATCGGGAATCT
>Ga0308019_10001923_pt1 | contig 12132 bp, 12 predicted proteins | sample Neamet284_FD_203135 | JGI IMG/M metagenome (GOLD analysis project Ga0308019, IMG submission 203135) | Marine microbial communities from water near the shore, Antarctic Ocean - #284 | ecosystem: Environmental > Aquatic > Marine > Unclassified | place: Southern Ocean | collected 2014-10-01 | reverse complement strand
TTGATATGGTTCGTGCATAATTACAACATCTGGTTTTATTTCATTTAGTACATTTTCAAAAAACTTACATTCATTTTCTACGATTGATAAAATTTCATTTTTTGAAAAATTATAAAAATCATTAAATTGATAAAAAATTCTATCACTTATAATTAATTTCCATAATTCAATCTTATAATTTTTTTCAAATAAAGAGAGATATTGAAGATCTGGATTTTTTATTGGTAATGTATGATCGTGATAATACCAAATTTTTTTAAATTTTACTAAATTTTGATTTTCATAAAAATTTCTTGTTTTATTTGTAATATTTATAATTGCATAAAAATCGACATCTATTTCTTTTTGTAGATAGTAACAAAGAGAAAATTGCATTAAATTAGAATCTAACCAAACTATAATTTTGTCTTTCATTACTTTCATTTGTAATTTTTTTATTATAAATGAATTCTAATCAAAATAATGTGTAGACTATAATAAATATTAGCTATAGTAAAAACTTCTGAGATTCATAATTGATTAGTCGTACGCCTATATTCAAGTTATATGTTTTTATTTATATTTTTAATTTAAAAATTAGGTTTGATTTTATATGATGTGGGTTTAAAATTATGAAAGGAATTATTTTACACGGTGGGCATGGGACTAGATTAAGACCACTAACTCATACTGGTCCTAAACAATTACTTCCAATAGCTAACAAACCAATGTCTGAATATTGTATTGAATCAATTAAAGAAGCAGGAATCAAAGATATTGCTATAATTGTTGGCGGCCTTGGTTCAAAAAAAGTTAGAGAATATTATGGTACGGGAGAAAAATTTGGCTTATCTTTTACCTATATTGAACAAGATTATCCAAAGGGTATTGCACATGCAATTCATTTGTGTAAAGAATTTGTAAAAAATGAAAAATTTTTAGTTTTTTTGGGAGATAATATAATTCAAAAATCTATTTGTGAATTTGCATTAAAATTTGAAAAGTCTAATTTTGATGCAACACTTTTGTTATGTGAAGTAGACAATCCATCTAGATTTGGTATTGCTTCAGTTAAAGATGGAAAAATTATAAAAATTGTTGAAAAACCAAAAAATCCATCTTCAAATTTAGCAGTAACTGGAATTTATTTTTTAACTAGTAAAATCTTTGAAATTATTGATAATTTAAAACCATCTTGGCGTAATGAATTAGAAATTACTGATGCATTAGATATTTTATTAGAAAAAAATCATAATCTGAACTATGAACTAATTACTGATTATTGGAAGGATACAGGAACTCCAGAAGATATTATACATGCTAATGGACAATTAATTGAAAAAATGGATCCTCTCTTTTTTGGTGTTAAAGAGGATAATGTCAAAATTAATGGAACCGTCATTGTGGGTAAAAATTCGTTAATTAAATCCGATGTGATAATAAACGGTCCTGTTATAATTGGAGAAAATTGTTTAATAAACTCAGGAACAATAATTGGTCCAAATGTCAGCATAGGTAATAATTCTAATATTTCAAAATGTAGTCTAATGAATTCAATTATTATGGAAAATTGTAAAATTGATTTGGATGTGAATATTAGAAATAGTATAGTTTCAAATAATTCTGAAATAATTTCTGATAATAAATTAAATAATGAATCTGTTTTTCTTTTAGGTGAAGGTACAAAAATATTTTTGTAAATACTAAATTAATCATATGTCTATTCAAATTAGTAGTAAACAATATAACATTAATACAATATTTTTACTCTAGGTAGTTTAAATTTTATTATGGATATTATTTAAAAATGAAACAATTTACTAAAATTTCAAAATATAATTTATTTTATTTTATATGTGGAATTTGGTTAATTGGTTTATTTTTTAGATTATTCTATTTTGATGAAACAATTCCACTTACTATGGATGCATTATCTTTTTTTACATATTCTGCAGACATTAGTGCTATTGCAAAACTTCCAGAAAATTATGATATTGCAAAACCTGGTTGGTCTTATTTTTTAGCAGCAGTTTTTTCAATATTTAATTTTGAATACACTATGCAATATATTCAATTACAAAAATTAATTTCAATATCTATATCAAGTTTAACTGTATTTCCGTTATTCTTTCTAATTAAAAAATTTTCTCAAAGTAAGTATGCCCTATTGGGAGTTTTGATATTTGCTGTAGAGCCTAGAATTATTCAAAATTCATTAAGTGGTAATGCTGAATCAATATTTATTTTTTTCCTTGTTGCTACAATTTTATTATTTTTAAATAAAAACAATAAAATTATTTATTTCTCATTTTTGTTTGCAGGAATTGCAACAATCATTAGACCTGAAGGCTTATTTTTATTTATTGGAATTTCTATTTCTTATATCATTAGATTTAGAAAAACACAATTTGTAATTCCCAAGTATGTTTTTGCATTAATCATTTTTATTTTAATTTTAACTCCTGTAGCATTGCATAAACAACAAGAAGGTATGTATGATTCAGTTTTTCAACGCGCCTATTCTGTCCTATTAGAAAATGATAGTTATGATAAAAAAACTCAAGAAACTCTTGTTATGGTGGAACAAGTAGATTCATCTCAAAAAAATACTCCAGTTTTTATTTCTACTATGGAACATTTTTTAAAATATTTGGGTTGGGTTTTAATTCCATTATTCATAATTCCAGTTCCAATTGGATTTATCTTATTTTTTAAAAAATTTAACACCGAAAAATTAACAATTATAATATTAACTATTTCAATGGCAATACCTGCATTATACGCATATTCATTTCCATTATTTGAATTAAAATATCTATATTTTTTATTTCCAATGTTTTGTATTTTTGTAACATTTTCCTTTAAACCAATATTTGAAAAATTTAAGAAAAATAATATTTTATTTTTCACATTTTTTATTTTAATAATATCTTGTAGCGTTTTATTCACCGATTATAAATTTGATTACCAAAAAGAACACGATGCTGTTATTATTGCCGAATATGTCGTAAAAAATACTACCGTAATTAATGATTATTATCCTGGAATCATATACGTTTTTGGAATTCAAATTGTTGATAAATGGGAAAATTATCAAGAATTTTTTCAAAATAATAATAGAATTTCTGGAATAATAGATACTATGAATCCAATTATTACTATTGTAAATCCAAATGAATATCAAACATTGGATTCTTTTTTAAATAATTCTGAAAATAAAAATGTCACTCATTTAATTTTAGATGGTTCAAATAATCAACCTGAATTTCTTAATGAAATTTTTTATGACGAACAAAAATATGATTTCATACAAAAAATTTATGATTCAAAGGATGATAATTTAGAATATCATGTTAAGATATTTCAAGTCAATTAAAATGGTAAAAATTACTATTTTTTTATAATTTAATATTAAATTTTTTAGAAACTAATTTTTATTTTGTTTAAAATTATATCTATTAAATGATGTAAATTCAAATTCTTCTAAAATTTTACTCATTTTTGATAATGTTTTTTCAATATTATGATATGTGATAAAATTATCTTTTACTGGTAATTTTATTTTTGGCATATATTCTGGAGTTAATTCCCATGAATGAATATAAAAAACTCCTGGAATATGCTTTTTTTCATTATTTTTTATGGCATCTGTGATAATTTTTTGTGGTAATGTTCTAACATAGAATCCTCCTCCTACTGGAATTTTTTTCCCTAAAAATTTAGTTGTGAGTATTGGAAACTCTGTAATTATTCCTTTAGGATCTTCAGATTCTAAATCTGTACTACTAATTTTATAGGGTCTTACTGGTGCATTAGGTAATCCATACATACTTGTTTTTGCTGGAACTACACTGCTGTCATATTTATAATTATTAATTTCTAATATGTCAATTAACCATTTACTTGATTCATTTAAAGAAAAAGTTGGTGCTCTAAATCCTTTAGATTTTCCTGAAGTGATTTTATCAAATGTTTTAATCTCTTCTTTAAATTTTTCTTTAAAATTTGCACTATCTAATCTTGTATGATACATAGTATGAAATCCAATTTCATGACCATTTTCAATAATTTTATCTAAAATTTCTGGTTCATATTCTAATAATTCTCCAACAACAAAAAATGTTGCATACGTATCATGATAATTTAACCAATCAATAATTTTATCAATCCCTTGAATTATTTTTGGTTTTTTTTCTTCATTTGTTAAAACTTTTTGAATTAATTCTGGATGAAACCAATCTTCAAAATCTATTCCTAATAAATTCAAGATATTTCATTTATTTTTTTTGTATATTAATGATCAATTTGTTTAACAACTCTTGCAGGATTTCCAACTACTATGGAAAAATCAGGAACATTTTGTGTAACAACACTTCCTGGAGATACAATAGAATTTTCTCCAATGGTAACCCCTGCCATAATTATAGAACCTGGAGTTATTACAGCACCCGATTTAATTGTAATCGATTCTACTTTACGCTTATAATCCCCAGTTTTTAAAAATAAATTTGCTGTTGGGTTAGTATGGGCAAAAATCATACAATTAGAACCTAAAGTTACATTATCGCCAATATTCACTAAATGTGGATAAATTAGATCAATTTGTACATAAGGGCAAAAATGACAATTTTTACCTATGATGACGCCTCTTGATTTTTGCATTTTTACTGCAAATCCCGAGTGTGGTGAAAAATATGATAATGAATGAAAAATCCAATTTTTAAGAACAAATAATCTAAGCCTAAATTTTCCAAATATCCCTTTTAGATTGTAATATTCTATTAATTCAGTCTCATTCAACGAAAAAGCATCATTATGTTCTGTTCCCATTTGATTGGAAATATTATTAGTTACCTTTAACCTTTAAGAAGAAAAGATTTGATAAATTAAGTTTAAGATTAATCAGTCATATAGTTTTTATCAATCAAATAAAATTTATAAAAAATATGGAAATTAAACAATTATCTTATTACATAAATCAAGCAAAAATAATACAACCTAAAAATCATAAAAATAAAATACGTGTTGCATTTGTTGGAAGTTTTACATTAAATGGATTTGAAGAAACTATTCAAGTACAATGTAATGATGAAAAAATTAATTGTATAACATATAATTCACCATATAATCAGTTTAATCAAGAAATTTTAAATGAAAATAGTAATTTATATAAATTTAAACCTGATATAATTTTTTTATTAATTGACAATAGAACAATTTTAGAAGATTTATTTTATTTTTCAGATATTAATTCTAAAGATGAAAAGAAAAAATATACTAATGAAAAATTTAATGAAATAAATAATTTAATTGAAATACTTACAAAAAAAACTCAATCTAAAGTAGTAATAATGAATTTTGTTATTCCAACATATACTTCATTAGGAATATATGAATCAAAAATAGAATATGGAATTAAAGATATTATTTTAGATTTAAATAAAAATTTAAAAATATTATCTAAAAATTTAGACTCATGTTATGTTTATGATTTTAATTCATTTGTTACAAAATTTGGTGAAAAAAATGTTTTAGATTATAAGAAAATGAATTATGGTGATATTAAAATAAATTTTGACATAATGCCTTATTTAATTTATGATTTTTTAGGTTATGTTAAACCAATTTTAGGTTTAAATAAAAAATGCATTGTTTTAGATTTAGACAATACATTATGGGGTAACATAATCGGTGAAGATGGATTTGAAGGAATAAAACTAGGTCCATATCCTGAAGGTAGATCTTTTATTGAATTTCAAAAAGTAATAAAATCTCTATCTGAAAATGGGATTATTTTAGCTATTAATAGTAAAAATAATCACAAAGATGCTATGAATGTGATTAATGAACATCCCTACATGATTTTAAGAGAAAAAGATTTTTCATGTATCAAAATTAATTGGAATGATAAAATATCTAACATGAGAGAAATTTCAAATGAATTGAATATTGGATTAGATAGCATTGTTTTCTTTGATGATGATCCTGTAAATCGAGAATTACTTAGAATGAGTATATCTGAAATTAACACAATAGAATTACCAAAAGACCCCTCAACTTATGCCCAAATTTTAAGAAATTTGAATGATTTTAACACATTAAAAATTACAAAAGATGATGTGGAAAGAAAAACAATGTACAAGCAAGAAGAAAAAAGACACAAATTAGAATCAAGTACTGAAAATTTAAATGAATATCTAAAAAAATTGGATATTAAAATAAAAATAAAACTAGATGATAAATTTTCAATTTCAAGAATTTCTCAATTAATATTAAAAACTAATCAATTTAATCTTACAACGAAAAGATATCAGGAAGAACAAATTAAAGAATTTGTTGAGGATAAAACAATGATTGTTGGATGTTCAGAAGTAGAAGATAAGTTTGGAGATAATGGGATAACAAATGTGTTCATTATTAAAACAAAATCAAATGAATGGATTATTGATACATTTCTTTTAAGTTGTAGAATAATGGGAAGAGGTATTGAAGAAGGAATACTAGGAAAAATATTAGAATTTGCAAAAGATAAAGGAATTGAGAAAATCACTGCATCATTTATTCCAACTGAAAAAAATCAACCAGCTGAAAATTTTCTTAAAAATTATGGATTTAAAAAAGAAAATAAAAATTGGGTATTTTTATTAAAAAATAAAATTAAAATCCCAGATTATTTACAGGTTAAATTAAAATGAATGAGGAAAAATTATTTGGGATTATTAGTAGAGTATTTGATATTCCAGTCAATGAAATTAATTATGAATCTAATCCCGAAAATATTAAAAACTGGGATTCATTTACAGGTTATGTACTTCTAGATGAAATTGAAACAAATTTTAATATTTCTATTACTATGGAAGAATCATTAAAAATTAAAAAATTAAATGATTTTAAAAATATTTTAAAAGGTAAGGGGATAAATTTTGATTGAAAGTAAAATGAAAGTTCATCATTTAGGAATAGTAGTAAATAATATACAAGATTCACTAGGGGAATTTTCAAAATTTATTAAATTTGATGAAATAACTATACCAACTTTAGTTGGATCACAAAAAGTTAATGTGTGCTTCATGAAATTAGATACATTAAAAATTGAATTAATTGAACCCATTGGAAATGATTCACCCGTAAAAACATTTCTTGAAAAAGGTGGGGGATTTAATCATATTTGTTTTGAAGTTGATGATTTATCCAAAACAATTGATAAAATTATAAAAGAAGGGGGAAGATTAATTGTGTCTCCCGTGGAAGGATTTGAAGGTAAACAAATTGCTTTTGTTTTATTAAATATGAAGAAAACTAATTTTAATTTAATTGAACTAGTAGAAATAAAACATGATTGAAAATTTTGCTGTAGGAATAGATATTGTAGATGTAAATAGATTTAGAAATATTCCATATGAACAAAAATTATCTTTTTATAAAAATATTTTTACCCAAAATGAAATTGATTATTGTTTAAAATTTCAAGATCCATACATACATTTTGCAGGAAAATTTGCATTAAAAGAAGCAGTAAAAAAATCTATTAATTTAGATCTTCCTATTCTTAAAATTGAAACTTTTCATAAAGAATTAAAACCATTCATTACATTAATTGATTTAAAAAATATGTATCTTTTTAAAGCATCAATTAGTCATGAAAAAAATACTGCTATTGCTATTGTAATTTCTGAATTAGTTACTTAATATTTTACAAAATTATTTTTATCTAATATTATTCTGTTAATTTAAAAAATTCTATTGTTTTCTTTAATCCTTCATTAATATTTACAGATGGTTTCCACCCTAAACTTTTTAATTTTTTATTACTGGCCACAAAATTTCCTACATCCATTTTTTTAGTATAGATGGGAGTTTTAATAAAAATTAGTTTAGAATTAGTTAATTTTTTTAATTTTTTACCTAAATCATAAAACCAAATTTTCTTTGATGATGATATCCAGTATGTTTCTCCAGATTTACCTTTTTTAATAATTGTTTGAATTCCTGAAATAACATCTGAGATGTATATTAAATCTCTAAAAAATTTACCATCGTTAAAAATAGTAATTTTTTCACCTTGAAATGATTGATTTATTAAAAAATTCACTGCATTTTTTTTAGGAATTATTTGTTCTCTTGGTCCGTATGCATTAGTGATACGAAATATTCTGGTATCCAGCCCATACATTTTATGATATATTTTACAATAATATTCACTTGCAAGTCTGTTTGTTCCATAAATTGTAGTAGGATTACAAATTGAATCTTCATTAACTGGTAATTTCTTAGGACGTCCAATTACAATGAAAGTACTTCCAAGAATAAATTTACATTTATAATTTAATTTTCTAATTGTTTCTAAAATAAACAATGTTGATTTTGCATTAGAATCTATATCTAACAGTGGAGAATCAAAAGATGCAGAATGAGAAGTTATTCCTGCTAAATGAATTATGATATCTGGCTTATGTTTTTTAATTCTAGAGCCAAATTTAGAAAAATTTATTACATCTATTTTTTCTATTTTGACTTTATTTTTAAAATTTTTAACATTATTGATTTTAGAGAAACTTTTAGTAAAAATTACCACATTATGTTTTTGACATAATTTTTCTGCTAAATGACTTCCAACAAAACCTAGTCCGCCAGTAATAATAATTTTCATAATTTTAAAATTAATTAGTACTACAAATTCCTTATGATTATTCTTAGTCTATATATGATATTTTTAGTCTAAATCCCTTAATAATTTTAATTTTTTATTATCATGGCTTGTGATCCAGTTAATTCAATTACTTGTATTTGATTTTCTTTTTTAAATTCTGTAAAAGCTTTTTGAATTCCGTCTGAATGATAGTCATGTATTAAAATTATTCCTCCCAACACCATTTTTGGAAAGAAAAATCTCAAAGAATCTATTGTACTTTTATACAAATCAACATCTAAATGTACAAAACAAAATCTATTATCTCTAATTTTTTCCCCTGATTCCGGAAATTTTCCTTTTATTATCTCTACATTTTCATATTTTTGTAATAATTTTTTAATTGATTCTATACTTGTATTACTAAACTGATTTTCATACCAATGTTTTTCTCCAAAATGTGTATCATCATCTGATAAATTAGGTAGTCCTGTGAATGTATCAAAAAGATACAGTTTTTTCCTTTTCTTTATTTCACAAATTAATTTAGCTGATCCACCTTGATATACTCCTACTTCTGCTAAATCTCCTTCAATTGATATTTGGTTTTTTATTATAGAATGAATCATAAAAGCTTCATTAGGATAAAATGCAAAATCTACTTCATTTTTAATTTTTTTAATTAATTCTACAACTTCTTTATCTTTATAAAATAATAAAAGTTTGAATTGAAAAATGGTTACAAATTTACTTAAAATTCCACCTATTATCTTTGAATTATAAACAATTTTCCTTGTATTATCTGCCATGATTACTTACAAATTAATTAATAATTTAACATTATTACTACTATTCCTTATCAGTCTTTAATATATTGAACCAAAATAATCATTTATCAAATTGACTTCGTATGATGGAACTCCTCTTGTTAGTATAATTTTATTAAATTATAATGCTGGTATATTGCTTGAAGAATGTATAAATTCTATTTATAAAACTAATTATAAAAATTATGAAATTATACTTGTTGATAATAACTCAAAAGATAATAGTCATATAATCTGTAAAGAAAAATTTCCTACTGTTAACCTAATAGAGAATAAAAAAAATTTAGGCTATTGTGAAGGAAATAATGTTGGAATACGACATTCTAATGGTGATTTTGTCATCATTTTAAATCCTGATACTATTGTTGATCCTCAATGGATTAATGAATTACTTTTAGGATATGAAAAATTTGGTGATGGGATATATCAACCAAAATTTTTAACAATCAATGATAAATCTATTATTCAAAGTACTGGAAATATGATTCAATTATTTGGTTTTGGATATTCAAGAAATAAAGGTGATAAAGATAAAAAGCAATCTAATGATATAGAGATGATTAATTATGCCTCAGGAACATGTTTGTTTACATCTAAAGAAATACTTAATCAATTAGATCTTTTTGATTCATTTCTGTTTGCCTATCATGATGATTTAGATCTTTGTTGGAGAGCTAGTATGCAAGGAATACAATCATTTTATGTTCCAACTTCAATTGTATTCCATCCTTCAGAAGGATTTAGTTTTAAATGGAGTAATTTTAAATTTTTTCTTTTAGAGCGAAATAGACTGTATTGTCTTTTTACACATTATTCTCACACTACATTTTTAAAATTTCTTCCTGCATTGATACTTGTAGATATTGCAGTTAGTTTTTTTTATTTAAAAAATGGGCTATTATCAGAAAAAATTAAAGCTTCATTTAGCATATTAAAAAATATCAGAAAAATTAATTCAAAATATATTGAAATTCAGAAAAAAAGAACTGTTAGTGATAAAGAAATAATTTTAGATTTTAAAAATGAAGTAATTTTACCTAAGGGAACAACTCTAAAAAATAAAATTCCATTTAACTCTACATTTAGATTTCTATCAAAATTATGTAAATCGATAATTTAATTTATTTTTTAGTACGTTTTAGTTATATCTAATTTATACATAGGAAACATTATGCAATATTTGAGAAATATGGTACTATGAAGTCATTATCAATAATTTTCATAGTTGCAACCTGGCCTGCGACATATGGGCATACATCAGTAATTAACAACTTATGTCAAGGATTAACTAAATTAGGTCATAAAACCGCCATTGGTGCATTTAATTTTAAGCAAGATCCTCCGAAAAATGTTGAGAAAGTTCAATTAAGTAGATTGAGTTTATTAAAATTTGGAACTTCATTGTTAGATTATGATATAATACATCCTCATCAAGCACAAGTACTTTATTTCCTTCTGGCAAAGAAACCTGACAAACCCGTAATTGTTCATTATCATGCAGCTTCCAACATGATACAAAAACTTAATTTAAAATTTTCAATGGCGTTATTGAAAAATAAAATTTCAAAATTCATTTCTGTTTCAATAAAAGCCTCAAATCATTTAAAAGAATGGGCAGGTGAATGTGATGATGTTGTAGTTTACAATGGGGTTGATACAAAATTTTTTAATTCTAAATTAGAAGGACCTTATAGAAAAGGTGCACCACAACTTCTTTTTGTTAGTGTTTTAAGAAAATACAAAAAAACTATAGACCTAATTGAAGCAATACCTGTATTAATTAAAAAATTCCCTAAAATACATTTACAAATTGTTGGAAATGGGGAAGAATTTGAAACATTGAAATCTGCAATAAGAGAAAAACAATTAGAAAAACATGTAGAGATGACTGGTAAAATTACTGATGATGAATTAAAATTAAGATATGCTTCTTGTGACCTGTATATTTCAGCAAGTACAAATGAGCATTGTCCTGTTCCTACATTTGAAGCAATGGCATGTGGAAAACCACTAGTTTTATCAAAGTTAGAATCCCATAATGAAATCATTGATGCATCAAAGGCAGGATTGACATTTTTATTTTCAGATGTAACAGATCTTTGTCAAAAAGTAGAACAAGTTTATGAAAATAAGGAAGAATTTAGCAATGGAGCTAAAAATTTTATTATTAATCATAGTTTAGAAGAATTTTGTAAACGAATAGAAGAAATCTATAATAAAGTTCTTAACCCTTAAATTTAAAAATAGACCATATGTACATTATAAAATATTTAATTAATGGAGATGTATAATGGATACAATTAATTTTAATTCAGCATTAATTACTGGTGGGGCAGGTTTTATCGGAAGTTATATTGCAGAAAAATTAATTGAATCTGGAATAAGGGTTAAAGTTTTAGATAATCTCGTAACTGGAACAAAAAAAAATTTAGAACATTGTTGGAATAAAAAGAATTTTGAATTTTTTCAACAAGATTTAGGTAATTTAGAAAATGATGATTTTTTAGATAATGTAGACATTGTTTTTCATTTGGCAGCTGATCCTGAAGTTAGAACTGGATATGATAAGCCTGAAAATTCTTTTAATCAAAATGTTGTTAATACATTTAATTTACTTCAAAAAATCAAGCATTCTAAAGTAAAAAAACTTCTGTTTGCATCATCATCATCTGTATATGGAAATGCAACTGTATTACC
>Ga0308019_10001921_pt1 | contig 12134 bp, 12 predicted proteins | sample Neamet284_FD_203135 | JGI IMG/M metagenome (GOLD analysis project Ga0308019, IMG submission 203135) | Marine microbial communities from water near the shore, Antarctic Ocean - #284 | ecosystem: Environmental > Aquatic > Marine > Unclassified | place: Southern Ocean | collected 2014-10-01 | reverse complement strand
CTACCATAGTTAACATACACTATGTTAGCAGATACGTCTCCACTTCCCGAATAAGCATTCCATCCTTTCCATAAAAGAGGATCAGAGGAAAAAGGATCTTCATCAAGAATATCTTCTTTTTGGTTTAACTGCATTCTTTTTGGCTTTACAATTGAAAGCTCTGATGTCCCAGGTTTGTTTGAAAGATATATGTCATAGGGATATTGTGTAACCTCAAATCCAGCCTCTTCCATAATTGTTGAAACATAGTCTCTCACCTTTTCATTTTCAATACTACCAGCTACATGTGGACGCTCAGTTATTTTTTTTAAGTGAACTTTAAACCTGTTTTCATCAACATTTGATAAAAAATACTCTTCTGATTCACTTTTTTTTATAATTGATTGAGTTTGGGCTAGTAAATTGAATGAGCTAAACCAAAAAATCATCAAGTAAGTATATGTGTGTATTTTCATTGTTTTTATAAAAAGGAATATTAAATATATGTTTTTTTTAGTTGTAAAAAATAACTTATACGGTTGTGAGTTTATCCTTCCTAAGAAGTTTATATTCAAAATCACTTTTTGTATATTTATTTAATGAGCACTAAAGAATATTATAATAGCAGAAAACAGGAATTTATAAAGGATCTAATTGAATTAATCAATAAGCATATTGATATAGAGTATGAGACAATAGAGAAGTCTATGAAAGCATATAATGAAGAGAGTAAAGACTATGCTTCTAAAGAATGGATCAAGGTATACAAAGAGGCTATAAAAGATGCTCTAAATGAAGGAAACGATTTTGTAAATAAAACGCTTTAATTAGAATAATCATCCGAAACTAAAATGACATTTTTAAAATACTGAATATTATAAATTATATTTAATATAAAATAACCATAATGAAAAGACATTTATTAATAATAACATTTGCAATACTTAGCTGTAATCAAAATCAAAAAATTGTTCAACAATATTCTATTGAAACTCTTTTTTCAAATACAAGAAGTACTGGTGGATCTTTTTCGAGTAATGGAGACAAACTAATATTTAGCTCTGACAAATCAGGAATATTTAATGTCTTTGAAATGAATTTAACCTCAAAAGAGGAAAAACAAATTACAAATTCGACAGAAAATTCATATTTTTCAATTGGCTATACGCCGCAAACTAATGAAGCTTTATATTCTTCAGATCAAGGTGGAAATGAAAACTCTCATATTTATTTAATTCGAGAAAATAAATCAATTGATTTAACGCCAGGAGAAACAACCAAAGCTTCTTTTATGGGTTGGACATTTGATGAAAATGAAATGTATTTTCAATCAAACAAAAGGGATCCTAGATATTTTGATTTATATAAATTGAACGTGAAAACTCTTGAATCAAAATTAATTTATGAAAATAATCAAGCATATTCAATAAGTGATATTTCTCGAAATGATAAGTATTTAATTTTAATAAAACAGACAACAAGGGAAGTCAATGAGATGTTTCTATTTGATATAGAAAATAAAACATATGAGAAAATTTCAGATAACAAATCAAACCACTCCAGTTCTGGTTTTGACAAGGATAATCTTAAAGTATTTTATACTACAGACTATGATAATGAGTTCAGTTATTTAATGTCCTACGAAATAGAATCGAAGCAGCATGAATTAATTTATAAAACCGATTGGGACGTAAGGTATGGCTCACTTACTTATAATGATACATATCGAATAATTTCGATTAATGAAGATGCTTCAAATAAAATTTTAGTTCAAAAAGTTGAAGACAATTCAATAATAGATATTCCAATTAAAGGTCAGGCAAATATAAATTCGATTAGATTTTCAAAAGACGAGAAAAAAATTAGATTAAGCATTGGGAACTCTAATAGTCCATCAAATATTTTTGTTTATTCTATAGAAACAGAAGAATTAATTCAGGTTTCAAATAATTTAAATGAAAAAATAAATCAAAATGATTTGGTTCAAGGTAAAGTGATTAGATACAAATCAATCGATAGTATTGAAATTCCTGCTATTTTGTATAAACCTCATAATGCTAATGAAAAGAATAAAACACCTGCGCTAGTATGGGTGCATGGTGGTCCAGGAGGACAATCAACACTAAATTACAACGCATTAGTTCAATATTTAGTAAATAATGGATACACAGTTCTGGCTATAAATAATAGAGGAAGTAGTGGGTATGGAAAAACATTTTATTCATTGGATGATAAAAATCATGGAGGAAAAGATTTACAAGACTGTGTTTGGGCTAAAAAGTGGCTTAAAGAACAAGATTATATAGAACAAAATTCAATTGGGATAATTGGAGGTAGTTATGGTGGATTTATGACTATGGCAGCGATGGCATTTGAGCCAAATGTTTTTAAAGTCGGAGTCAATCTTTTTGGAGTAACAAACTGGATAAGAACCTTAAAATCAATACCTCCTTATTGGGAATCTGCTAGAAAGCAGCTTTATGATGAGCTAGGTGATCCTTACTCTAAGGACTCAATTCATCTTTATAATATATCTCCTTTATTTCATGCTCAAAAAATTAAAAATCCAGTAATGGTTTTACAAGGAAAAAATGACCCTAGAGTTTTGCAAGTAGAATCTGATGAGATTGTTGCAAAAGTTAAAGAAAATAAAATTCCTGTTGAATATGTTGTATTTGACGATGAAGGACATGGATTTGTTAAGAAGAAAAACCAAATTAAAGGTTATGAAAAGATTCTTGAATTCTTAAATAATTATTTAAAATAAAATCACCTTAGGTAACTACCATCTGGAAGGATATTGGGGAATTTATATTTGGGATTTGTTAACAACGAAAATAATAGCGTGTCTTTACTTTTAACTAATTCTTTAGTGTATAAATCCCATTCTTGAGATATTTCACTTGATCTATTTTTTTGTGCTCCTAAAATAGAAGTCATTCCCCAATAAATATATTCAGTTATCATACATTCATATTCACAAGTTTCATCATCATAAGTATACCATGCACCTGAAGGATATGAACTAGGTATTGATTTAAAGTTTCCCCCTCTAGATACATCCATAGCTTTTGCTAATAAACTTTTGTCATTTTCCCCAAAAACATTTGGATAAGCATTTGCATATCCAGAATGAGTAATAACATGCCATACCTCTTCCAATGAAGCATCAAATCTTCCGTTTTGATTATTATTATGCCATGATGGTAATGTTTCGTCATCACCTAGGTCTTGAGCGTTTATACTGATTTGAGATTCATATTTCCATATAAATAAAGATGCCTTATTAGATCTTAAAGTTGAAATTAAAAATGGATTATCAACATTTCCATCCTCATCATTATCAAGATACTGAGCCATAATATTGGCAGTATGTAGTAATTTTAAATCATTTACTTCAGGATAAGCGTATATGTAAAGTCCAAAAACATCAACTTTTCTATTTGTAGATTCGAAACCAATATCATTATGGCTTATAATTTTGAAATTAGGATCATTTCCAGGTAAAATATTATTTATCGACTCATTTTTGGTACCACATGAGAAGATTATATAAAATATAAGTGGAAGAAATTCTTTTTTCATTAATCAATAATTTACAAAATATACTTTCAAAATAACGAAAGACCCCAATAGGTTATTAATGCCCAAATGATATATCTAAGCGCTTTACCAACAAACATCCAAAGACTTACTAAATAGAAATGAGTTCGAAAGAACCCTAATCCTACAGCAATTGGATCTCCAATTATAGGAAGCCAGCAAAGAAAAGCTAGAGTACTTCCCCAATCATCTATATAGTTTTTCCAATTGGTTATTTTTTCTTTTTTTATTTTAAAATATTTTTCAATTATATTCCATTTACCTAATCTTCCTAAACCGTAACTACTCAACCCCCCCATCCAGCTTCCCAACGAAGCGACAAATAAACTAAGTGTTAAATCATAATTATTAGCAATCAAAATACTTAAAACAATTTCAGAACTAAGAGGGATAACAGTTGCTGCAAGAAAACTAGCAATAAAAAGACCTAGATACCCCCACTCTACAAATGACTCCATAATTAAAAATTATAATTAGTTGTTTTTAGTCAAACTAATAGAGTCAGAATTTATAATAATTTTCTTTTTTTTGTATAAAACTCCGATTGCTTTTTTAAAAGCTTTTTTACTCATATTTAGTTGAGCAGTGATATCATCAGGACTACTTTTATCATTTAAAAAAATAGTATTTTTTTGTTCAAGTTTATTTAAAACTTCTGAACAATTTCTTTCTATGACATTAAGAAAACCTTGCTTGTTAAGTGAAACATCTAGCTTTCCATCCTCACGAATTTTCTTAATATATCCAATAGTTTCCATTCCAGTTTCAATTGGAATATAAATCTCATTGTTGTATAACAATCCTTCTTCTGAATTGTTTATCTCAACAATAAAGCCAAGATTAGTTTGTCTTCCGATAATTATTTGAACCTGATCACCTTCTTTAAAACTCATAAATAAAAATTCTTTAAAAACTGATCATTTAACTATTAAAACACCTCTCATTACCCCATAATGTCCAGGAAAAGAACAGATATAGATATATGACCCTTTTTCAGGAGCATCAAAAATGATTGTATCACTTTCACCTCCCCCTATAAGTTTTGTGTGAGCAATTACATCATCTCCTTCAGCAATATATTCATTATCACGAGCTTTCATAGCTCTAGTAGCATATTCAGTAACATCAACTCCCTTTTTAAGTAAAACAAAGTTATGTCCCATTATTTTTTTATCAAATTCACCAATATGGTTTAGGGTCAATGTAATTTTCTGTCTAGAATTTACATAAATGAATTTTTTGTCAAAAAGCATATTATCACTAGAGGACAACTCAATTAATATTTCTTTGGAAATTTTAGTTTGACTTTTTGATTCTGATTTAGTTTTATCTTTTGTACTGTTCGAACATCCGATTAACAAAACAAAAATTAATAAGTGTATTTTTTTCATCCTAACTTGTTTAATATTTTATACAAATATAAGCTCTAATCAAATATCTTAAAAGCATTTAAATCTTTTAAATTGTTAATACTGTTTTCTAAAATTTTTTATAATAAAAAATTATTCAAAAATCTCAAATAAATTAAGGGCTAAATCTTCAAATTGAGCACTTCCTATATTAGACGCAATAACTAAAATAACATTATTCTTTGGTGAAAGAAATGCATATGTAGTACCCCCTATTGATCCTCCTGTATGGCCGATCAAAGGATTATTTTTTCTATCATATTTAGTTCTCCACCCTAGTCCATAATTAGTTTTTTCTCCAGAACATATTTCTTGTGAAGTTTGCAAAGTTTTCAGTGATTTACTATTTAGGAACCCTGGACTAGAGTGAGCCAATAAAAAAGCAGCAATATCCTCTGTTGTGGAAAGGAATCCTCCTCCAGCCCATTTCCAACTATTATTTACTTTAGGGGCTAATTCATAGCTATTACTTGAATCTTTATATTGATAATATTTTACAACATTTTTATTTGATAAATCTTCTATATCAGCATAAGTATTTTTCATTTTTAAAGGATCAAAAACCTGATCCTTCATAACGCTTAAAAAAGGTTTACCTGCTATTTTTTCAATAACTGCACTTAGAACCACCCATGCATGAGTAGAGTATAAATATTTAGTATTTGGCTTATGGAGGAGAGAGTCTTCGCTAAATATTTTTAATGCATCAAATACTGAATCAAAGTTTTGATTAATATACATTTCATTTTTTTTATAATGTCTAATTCCAGAAAGATGACCTGCTAATTGTCTGGGTGTAAAATTCCATTTTTTTTCGGGGTAATCTTTCAGATAAAAATTAACATTGCTATCTAATAAAACTTGTTTTTTTTCTTCATAAAACATCAATGCAGAAGCTGTTAAAGTTTTGGAAAAACTTCCAATTCTAAACAAAGTTTTTGCTGGATCAATCTCTTTTTTTAAATCAACATCAGAATAGCCAAAAGCTTTAGAGTATATTTTATTACCTGATTTTAAAACAGTCACTGAGATTCCAGGAAGCTTATTTTTATTTAAAATCTCAATAATTTTTTTATTTGCCAATAAAACATTTTTCTCATGAAAGCTGTTTTCACAGCCTATAAAAAATATAATTCCAAAAAAATAGAAGAGGCAGGTTTTTATAAAATGATTGTTCATTTATTAAGGTTTTAATTTCAGGATCAATACTTATAAATTTAATTTTTTTTTATTAAAGCCTACAATAAGTTTTGTATTTTTAAATATGATAAAATCAATAATTACATTCAGCGTATTAGTTCTCACCTTATTTATCTTTAGTTGTGATTCAAATTCAAATTATGATATTATCATCTCTCAAGGAGAAGTATATGATGGTTCTGGATCTGAGTCAACCATAACAGATATTGGTATAATTGATTCTGAGATTGTTAAAATAGGAAATTTAAATAGTTCTAATGCCAAACAAATAATTAATGCTAAAGGTCTAGTGGTTTCGCCAGGTTTTATAGATGTTCATGCACACTTAGATCCTATTTTAAAGTTGTCAAATTGCGAAAGTCATTTGAAGCAAGGAGTTACAACTAGTCTTGGAGGACCTGACGGATCAAGCCCCTGGCCATTTGGAAAATTTTTAGACACACTAGATCAAATAGGTGTAGGAATGAATGTTGGTTATTTGATCGGGCATAACACGGTTAGAAAAAATGTAATGTCCTTAGATAACAGAGCTCCAACAAAAGATGAAATGGTTATTATGAAATCTCAAATATCTATGGCAATGGATGAAGGTGCATTCGGAATTTCAACAGGTCTAAAATACTTGCCAGGAAATTTTTCAGAAATTGAAGAGGTTATTAATCTATCAAAAGAAGCATCTAAAAAGGGTGGAATCTACACTTCTCACTTAAGAGATGAGGGTTTGGGAGTTATAGCATCTGTAAAAGAAGCCATCGATATTTCTATGTATGCAAAAATCCCTGTTATTTTAACTCATCACAAAGTTATTGGAAAACCTATGTGGGGCAAAAGCTCTCAAACTCTTGCTTTAGTTGACTCTGCAAGAGTAGCAGGGTTAGATATATTAATGGATCAATATCCTTACGAGGCAAGTTATACGGGAATTTCTGTTTTAATTCCTGGATGGGCAAGAGCTGGTGGTAATAAACAATTTGCCAAACGAATAGAAAACCCAACACTAAGAGATAGTATTAAAAAAGGAATAATTTTTAACATTTTAAATGATAGAGGTGGGAATGATTTAGATAGAGTTCAATTTGCAAAAGTTAAATGGATGCCTGAGCTTGAAGGAAAAACTTTAAAATACTGGGCTGAAACTAAAGGTTTAAATCCATCAGTTGAAAACGGAGCTGAGCTAGTCATAGAAGCACAATTAAAAGGAGGAGCTTCATGTGTTTTTTTTGCAATGGATAAAGAAGATGTTGAAAATATAATGAAACACCCTCAAACAATGATTGCTTCTGATGGAAGACTTGTTAGACCTGGAGATGGTCATCCTCATCCCAGATGGTATGGAACTTTCCCGAGAGTTCTTGGTCATTATGTAAGAGAAAAAAACATTCTTTCATTATCAGAAGCAATTTACAAGATGACACTACTTCCAGCCAAAACTATTGGCCTAAAAAATAGAGGAATGTTAAAGGAAGGAATGAAAGCTGATATCACTATTTTTAATTCTAATACAATTATCGATAAAGCAACTTTTGAAAAACCTCACCAATACTCCGAGGGAATACATTATGTTATAGTCAACGGTAAATTAGCCATTGATGATAAAAATTTTACAAATATAAAAGCAGGAGAGATTTTAAGGTTTAATAATTAATATGACTATAATGTATTTAAATGAAATTAACTCAAAAGAAATTATACCGGGCTTACACGGGAAAATTATTCATGGTAATTCAATTAGTTGGGCATTTTGGGATGTAGATAAAGGTGCTGAAGTTCCAAAACATAATCATTTTCATGAGCAAATCATGCATGTTTTAGAAGGGAAATTTGAATTTACATTAAACGGTAAAACATCATTATATGGACCCGGATCAGTAGTTGTTATTCATTCAAATATTCCGCACTCAGGTAAAGCCATAACTAACTGTAAACTAATGGATGTCTTTAGTCCAGTAAGAGAAGAATACCGTTAAAATGGAAGTATCATTAAAGGGAAAACGAGCTTTAATAGGAGGGAGTTCAAAAGGAATAGGACTTGCAATAGCTAAACAATTAGCTATCTCAGGAGCGTCTGTTTGTTTAATGGCAAGAAATAAATCTAAAATGAAAGAAATTATCAAAAACCTTCCATCAGATAAAGGACAATCTCATCATTTTTTACAAGTAGACTTTTCAGACTTTAATAGTTTTAAAGATAAAATTGACATTTTTTTTAATGAAAATAAAATTGATATACTTGTGAATAACACTCAAGGACCTCCTTCAGGAAATTCATTATCCAAATCAATTAAAGATTATCAAAGCTCCTTTGACTTGCTATTTAAAAATATTGTTTATACAACCTCATTAGCTATGTCAAATATGAAGAGTCAAGGATGGGGAAGAATAATTAATATTGCTTCAATTTCAGTTCGTGAACCATTAAATTATTTAGTGTTATCGAATACTATCCGGGCAGCAGTTGTAACATGGGGTAAAAGCCTATCTGTAGACGTTGCTTCTTTCGGAATAACGGTTAATAGTATTTTGACAGGATATTTTGATACTGAAAGAATAGCACAATTAAACGCAGCTAAAGCAAAAAGTTTAAATATTTCAGAATCCCAAGTTCTTTCGGCTATGAAGGAAATGGTTCCAGTTAATCGTCTTGGTAAGCCTGAAGAATATGGATACTTGGTAGCCTTTTTGGTGTCAAATAAAGCTGCTTACATTAACGGAATTGCAATCCCAATAGATGGAGGTTTACTAAAGTCAATCTATTAAGTAAAATTTAAGGTTTTAAATCACATTAATCTAATCTAGAGATTCTGTCAAAATTGATAAAATTGTTTTTATGCCATCTCGGTAATTCCCTAATCTTAAATTTTCATTTGGACTATGTTGATTATTATCTATATTAACTGTTGGAACACAAACAGCAGGAATTCCAAGAGAATTAACAAAAGGTGAAATTGGAATTGAACCACCACTCATTCTAATTATAATTGGATCTTGATCAAATGCTCTGACTAGAGCTTTTTGAAGCCACCTGCCAATTTTAGATTGCATGTCTGTTCTAAAAGATTGATATAAAATTTCTGTTTTTATTGTTGCAATATTTGGATATTTAATACGCTCTTTTTTTGTTGGCTCCCTATCTAAAATTAGATATCCTTGATTCTCAATGTGAGATTTAATTAACTTAATTAAGTTTTCAGGAGAGGACTCTTTAACTAGGCGAATATCAATTTCTGCTCTCGCCCATGCAGGTATAATGGTTCTTGCTTTTTCATTTATCCATCCAGATTGCATTCCTCTAATATTTAATGAAGGATACTGAATTGATTCTTGATAATTATCTGCTACTTTATCTGTTTCAGAAAACTGTAAAATATTTTTTAATTCTTCTTCGTTATGAGGCGTATCATTTAGTATGGATTTTATTTCATCAGTTAAAACTATTCCATTGTAAAAACCAGGAATTATAACTTTTCCATTTTCACTTTTCATTGAAGCTAAAATTCTAGAAAGTTTAAATGCAGGATTTGGAACATAATTTCCAAAGTGACCGCTGTGCTGAGGAACAACAGGGCCATAAGTAGTTAATTGCATAGTAGCAATTCCTCTAGCTCCAAATTCAAGTGTTGGCTTATTTAAACGATGTAAGGGACCATCAAAAATTATTAATTGATCTGCTTTTAATAAATCAGTATTATTTTTAACAGCTTCTGGTAAGTTTGGAGACCCCATTTCTTCTTCAAAATCTAAAATAACTTTAATATTATAATTTGGTGATTTTTTTAAGTCATTAACTGCATCCATTGCAGTTAGAAACATTGCGACAGGCCCTTTAGCATCACTTGCGGATCTTGCAAAAACCCTCCAATCAGGATCGTAGTTGTTAATTAAGTTCCAAGAAATTGACTCCCACTCACCATTAATATTTTGTTTTTTTAAAACTGGCATATATGGATCTTTTTGATTCCATCTGCTTGGGTCTACTGGCTGACCATCCATTTGCAAATAAATTAACACTGTTTGATCACTGCTATTGAAGTTTTGACTAGCTAACAATAAAGGAGCTCCATTTGTTTTAATTCGAGTAGTTATAAAGCCTCTTTTGGAAAAAGCCTTTTCGGTCCATGATATATTTTTTTCTATCCATTCAGGATAAAAAGCATCATTAGGAATACTTAAAATATTTTTTAATAAATTGAAACTTTTCAGTGTATACTTTTCTGAAATTTCATCCAATTCATTTTTCATTTGCCCAAACGAAAAAAGTGGAACAAACAGCAAAAGAATTATTTGTTTTTTCATAATTTTAAATTTTAAAACTTAATATAAAAATATTAAAAACATTTTAAATTAAAATCATTAAAATTATTGATCCAATAAATGTAATTGCATTAAATTTTTGCTTTAACTTGTTTTTATTTCTAAGTTTGCGGTGTCAATTTCGATACAGATATCATAAATTATAAAAATGAAAAAAACGGGCATTGATGCTATATCTTTTTATGTTCCAAAACTTTTTGTGGATATGGAAAAATTAGCCATTAAAAGAAATATTTCATTTGAAAAACTCAATAAAGGCCTTGGTTTAAATAAAATGTCTATTCCTGACTGTGATGAGGACACTGCTTCATTTGCTGCTAATGCTTTATTAAATTTAATTACTTCAAATAATCTTGATCCTAGAGAAATTGGACGTATATATATAGGAACTGAAAGTGCCTTGGACGGATCAAAACCAATTTCAACATATGTAATAGAAGTTTTAGAAGAAATTTTAAATAATAAATTTGGTTTCAGGTGTTTTAAAAACTGTGATGTTGTTGACCTAACTTTTGCTTGTGTTGGAGCGGTTGACGCTCTTCAAAATTGCAATGATTGGGTTGTAAATGGAGTTGAAAGAAAAGCAGTAGTTATTGCTTCTGATTTAGCAAAGTATGAATTAGAATCAACCGGAGAATATACTCAAGGTGCTGGAGCAGTAGCATTACTAATCAAAGAAAATCCAAGCATTATATCTATTACAAATAAATGGGGAGTTGCTACAAAAAGTGTTGGTGATTTTTTCAAGCCCAGAAGGGTTTATGATAAAGAGGAGATTTTAAAAGAGACAGCAAAATTACTTGGAAAAGAAATTTCAAATGATGAAGCATCAAAAATTTTAAATAAAAATAATTCTGAATTTTGGTCCTCTTCAAATGCTAATTTTGAAATTTATAAAGAAGAACCAATATTTGAAGGTCAATTTTCAAATGAATGTTATGAGGAAAGAATTTTTGAAGCACTAGATCATTTTATTAGTCAAAAAAACATAAATATTTTTGAAGATTGGAATCATTTAATATTTCATCTTCCTTATGCTTTTCACGGCAGAAGAATGTTAGTTAAAAAATGGACATTATGGCTTGATGACAACAATAAATTAGATCAACTTACTAATGAAATTGGAAAAGTTAAAAAGGGTGATGAAAAAGCATGGATTAAATTAGCAAGTAAATCAGAATTATATAATGATTTTGTTGTTAAAAAGATAGCTCCAGGAGAGATTGCATCTTCCGAAATAGGAAATATGTATACCGCATCTATTTTCATGTCACTTCTAAGCATGCTAAACAATGCAATTACCAAAAACATAGAATTAACCAATAATAAAATTGGTTTTATTAGTTATGGGAGTGGATCTAAAGCTAAAATTTTTGAAGGAATAATTGAAAGTAGTTGGAAAATTAAATTAAAATCTTCAAACCTTTTTGAGATATTAGATAAAAGAAAAGATATTGATGTTGGCACTTATGAAGATCTACATCGGAATAAAATTAAGGATCCAATTTCTGAATATAACAGTTCAATAAAATTATCAAAGATTCAAGAAGGAGAGTTCACAAGAGGTCTTAGAAGCTATAAATTCAAATAGCTTATTAAAATTAGTAGTAACTAATTTTTAAAAAATGAATA
>Ga0308019_10001920_pt1 | contig 12137 bp, 7 predicted proteins | sample Neamet284_FD_203135 | JGI IMG/M metagenome (GOLD analysis project Ga0308019, IMG submission 203135) | Marine microbial communities from water near the shore, Antarctic Ocean - #284 | ecosystem: Environmental > Aquatic > Marine > Unclassified | place: Southern Ocean | collected 2014-10-01 | reverse complement strand
GAGCGCCAATTGTGCAACATCGCCTTCAGGGTCATTGAGAATATCAAATCCATCGCAGGCTTTTTGCAAACGAGTAAACATGGCTTCATCTGAACCTTCTCGGGGTGTAGGAAGGACACCAATACTTCGGAGGAGTCCAAGTTGGCGGCTGAAAATATGTCCAAAAGCAGTACGGGGTGGTTGGCCCCCTACCGAAGGAATCAGAAAACAATTAGGATATATTTCTGGCATACCTGAAAGGATACCTCCGGTCGAGATTACAATTGCAGTTGCACCCGCTTTCAACGCAGTTTCAGTTGCTTCAAGAGCCTCCTCCGTATTTCCACTGTGGGATGTTGAAAGCACAAGCCAAGATGGTTTCCACCATGATGGTAAGACATAATCACGTTGAATGATGATTGGAAGGTTGCCATGAAAACTTGACAATGCCGATACAAAATCTCCACCTGCAGCCGAACCACCCATTCCAAGACACACAATTCCATCCCATTGCGAGTTGGCGATATCTTTCATCCAAGGGAAATGTTCTGGGGTCGCATGAGCCAGACCCTTTTGTAAATCATCGACAAAAGCCCGTGTAAAACCAATCATCCCTTCATTGTCGAGAGCCTTAGCAAGTTCGACCATCCCGACTTTTGGTTCAGCATTCTCCGAATCAGCTATGGGTGTAGGATGAGTGTTCTCCTTCATACCGACTCCTCCTTTTTCGTTTCCTCTTCATCGCAATTGAGTTTATGCAAAGATAACCATTCGCCATCGATGCGTGCAAGACGGAGTTTCTGGCGTGGTGTATGGTCCCAAGCAATTCGGACAGAGGCCATATTCCAATTGGATGGATCAAGGAACTCTGCTACCGATGAATCTTCAGTGATAATATCGGCGATGATATGGTCTTTCATTTGGGCGACAACATTGGCAGATTCAAGGTCTCTCCAAGATGCACCGGTTCGCTCTTGACGGTCGATACGTGACATGATTCCGCCATCTTTTGTCCAAGTAGCCGGACGCCAGTAATTGTCCCTCCATCGAAGAACATCTCCAATGTCATAGCCAGGTTTTCGATACAAAAGTGTCAAACGAGTTACATCGATTCCATCTTTGCGTCCAACGGTCGAATTCGATTCAGCAACATGGCCTCCGTAGTTAGAAACTAGGTGTCGGCCCCATGTTCGAGCGAGACCTTTGCTTCCAAGAACCACATCGTAACCACCGGTTACTGGCCCTTCGGAAGTGATGAAAAACATAGGGTCATCAGAGAGCCCTTCAATCACTTTGTCAAGTGTTGCTCGAAGTGTTGTAAATTCTTCTTCGGAAAGGCGTCGTCCTGTTGAACGCAATTGGACAGTCGCTTCGAAGTAATTACCTGCTCTTCGGGTACAGGTAAGACATACTCCGTTGGCCATGCGTGCTCGCATTGTATGCTGCTCTTGAAACGCTAAACCTTCGATAGTACCTTCGACTTGTAAATACAGGAGAGTGTGACGATCGGACATGGTTCGTGTTTCAAGAGCCAAACCCATGCCTTCGGCTTTTTCATGAAACTGAACATGGCGCTGAATGAGTTCGTTCCAGATTTCTTCTTCTGAAATATGAACCCATTTCCCTTGAATCTCAACAATGCCACATCGAGCACATCGAACCCATGGAATGTTCTCTGGAACTTCAACGAGTTTGATTCTTTTCCGAAGACAAGGTTCGCACATTCGGTCGCCAAACAAAGGAGGTTCAGCGCCACAGACTAAGCAAAACTCACTTCCTAGTCCCTCTGTCATCAAATCCCTCTTGCGGTTGGGTGAGCGTACCCGTCTTCAAACTGTAGCATCATTCTGGACGCTATCACTTGATTGAGCAGCGATATCATCGGCTTGGGATGCATCGATTCCAATGCTTGATTCAACTGCTTCAAGACGAGTTTCAATTGAACGACTCCGAACGACAACGGTCCATGTCCAAATTGCAAGTGCGGTAATCATTCCAAGATAAGCGACAGTAAGATAACTTGTTCCTTCCATTTTAATTTCCTCCATCAAGTGATTTTTGTACATGCTCCAAGCGTTGTTCAAGATGAGTGATACGCATTGAAATCATCATATGTCCGATGATGAAGAAGGTGAATGAGATGGCTCCGATGAGAAGAACAAGCGCCATACTCGATTGCAATGACCCACCGCCATCGCCCGCTCCGATAACTGGTCCCGGGTGACGGATTTGCCAAACACGTGTAGCGATATAGGTCAAAGGTACGAGTACAAAACCATACAGTCCAAAGGTAGAAAATGTGTCTCGAGTCTCAACACCATCCGGTTGACTTTGACGCCCAAGAACCAAAAATAATGCAAGCAGAGTCAAGAGTCCAAATGTGTTCAACCGCACATCACTCCAATCCCAAGGAGTCCCCCATTCAGCAGCACCCCAAACGCATCCGGACCAAACGGTCATTAATCCACAAGCCAATCCCGCTTCCGTTCCTGCGACATGCAAACGCCAGCCGAAGGGGCTACGCTTGAAAAACCACAGTGCTGAGCCGGTGAATAAGACTCCAAAAGCGATGAAAGCAGCCCAAGCAGAAGGCACATGCCAATAAAAAATCCGTTGTGCTGCAGGAGATTCAAATGCATTGATAGAGACGCTTGGTGCCCAATTCAATCCCAAAAAGAGAGTGGTCATGATGCCGACAAATCCGATGCCAAGAAACATCTCGGGAATTCGGCGTCGCATGTACAGAACTCTTCATCGCTCCTTCTTGAACTTGGGTGTTCACAAGGTAGCCGAATATTCGACAATCAAGGCCCATGGAAGAATCAAAATTGGCAGTAAGAGTCTGATGAAGACAGCATTTGGGCGCGCCAATCGTAAGGTGCTTAATTCAATGAATCGAACACATAGTAAGGTCATCCAAAGAACTCCGGCTCCAACAAGTGAAAGTTTCCAGTTCATGGCATCAAGGAACAGCACACATCCAAGTGCAGTGAGTACAAACCCAAGAACTGGAGCCAAGAAATCAGCTGCAGGTAGACGATTGACATGAGCTCTCCACCAATCAGCAGCACGTTGTTCCCGCATCAGGTGGACGACGGGGTCACCTGCTAATCCTGCTGCAAAGGGCGAGGCAAGAACAAAACCGACAAGGAGTGTCTTCTCGAGTGAGGCAGGGTCGATGAACGCTAACAAAGTCCCAAGAACCAACAGTGCAGTCAGTCCGTTGCGTGCCATTCCAGCACGCGTAGAACGAAGGTAGCGGTGGCCCGTTTTTGTTGAGAGCAGGCTGACCTTTTCTTGAATTCCAAGAGCCTGCCATGGTTGAGATTTCGGCTGTTGTTGGACCGTTTCAGATTCTAAATCATGCAGTCGAGTTGCACATTTCATTATCCCTGGATGATGCGATGCGATGACAAAAGCGTGTCCGGCTTCACGTAATTGGCCAATGTCGGAAATCAATGCAGCAAGTGCGTCCTCATCCAACCCAGCATCAGGTTCATCGAGCAGTACCAAACGAGGTTCAGAAGAGAGCATAGCCGGGAGCAGGCCAGCTAAAACAGCGACCTTTCGTGCCTGGCCGCCGGATAATTGGCCAATCCGGTCGTATCGGCGATGAGCAAGTCCGTATGCGTCGAGTATTGGAAGTAAGTTCGTTTTCATCCCTGAGAGTGAACAAACGGTAGAAAGATGATTTTCAACTGTTTCATCACCAAGCAAGCCATTGCTTTGAAGCGTCAATCCAAAAGGTTGTTTCGCAAGCGATCTGCGCCCTTCTGAATCCACCACGAGCGAACCATGATGGCTAACTGAACCCTTTTCCAAAGGCAGTAAGCGTGCACAACTTTCGATGACCGTCGATTTACCAGCCCCGTTTTTACCATGCAACACAACAACATCTTTCGAGGAGACTTCAAGATTGAAATCACTCAATACAACACTCATACCACGGCGGACTTCGAGGTCCACGAGGCTGAGCAATGATGCTGCCATGGATGTCCGAGTTTGCAAGCCGACATCAAACCTCCCATTCGCATTCGTTACTACCATGAACTCAAATGCGTGCCCTCATTAGGGTGGACATGGCCACAGTCATGTCCTTGTTCGGAACATCCGAATGGCTGTTGTTTGGGCTTTGGGTGTTCGCCATTGTTTGGCCGATTACCTATGCATTACGACATCGCACCTCATTGGCACTGTCGATAACAGTTGGATTACTGTTGGCGTATTTGGTACAAGTTCTCTGTCAGTTTGGTATCGTGAACGGCTGGATTGAAGGATGGCTGTGGTCGGATTATGTCTTGATTCCAAATCGTATTAGTGGTGCTGCTTGGTTCCATACCTTCTTTTCAGCAGGATTTTTGCACAGTCAATTCGATGCAACTCATGTATTGGGCAATATTTTGGTCATTGCTTTGATTGGTGTTCCTCTTGAACAGCGGCTTGGAACTCGCCGGTTTGCTCTCATATATGCCATTGGTTTATTCGGAGGTTCCTTTACCTGGTTTCTGTTTAATTCAACATCAGGAACGCCGTCTTTGGGCGCATCAGGTGCTGCGTTTGGATTGTTTGGAGCGTACTTGGCTGGCTGGCCCAAAGACGAGATACCATTTCCACTCATTTTAATACGTAAATGGCCCGTTCTTTACATCGCTTTGTTTTATTTCGGAATGGAGGTCTTCAGAGCCTACCAAACCCTTGGATTACGTCAAGCAAGTGATGTGGCACATATGGCTCACCTTGGTGGTTTTTTAGCGACCTATATGCTGCTCCCGCTGGTTGCAAAAAACGGGCCTTATCCGCTCGGTATCGAAGATGGTGGCCCGACATCTTCCAACGGTGAACGCTCACGATTGAATCAAATTAGGAGTGCCATGGTCGATATGTCAAGCACTGTTGACCCATGGACTGCACGAGGGATTCCAATCCCTCGTTCAATCAGAGATCCTTTGCGTAGCCTTCTCGCTTCATCAGACGAACCAGAGACTCGACTGGCTTGGATGGAACATCTTGCTGATGCTGCTGAATGTCCAGATTGTCAAGCACCTCTTGGTGTTGTAGAGCGAGCTTCAGGTCCTCAACTCCAATGTTCCATTGAACCAGAACACCTCAATTGGCCAGAGTAAGTCATCAAGCCCTCCCCTAGCCCCTTAAGGGGCTGGGGAATAGGCAATCAAAGGATAGGCTCAAAGGCGGAACGGTCCAGCAGTATATCGGAGTGAGTGGTTTGGAGTCGATGACATCATGGAAATCACAACGCATTTCTCTGTTTTTAGTCATTGTCTTTTTGTTTGCAGACCTCGGTGTTCTTGCCAATGAAACAGACTCAAATGTGTCCGAGCCCCTCTCACAATCTCTCTTTTCTCAACCAATCTTGGTTGAGGGCTTACCGCCGTTAATGTGTGGTGAAGAACTGTGTCTTCGTCCAGTTCGTGATATTGACCGCGGCGAACGAGTTTCAGCAGAAGATGTTCAATGGTGGCAATCCTATGGTCCCGACCTAGATTGGAACGGTATGGATGACCGCTTACAACGAGTTTTGGCTGGTGCGGATTCCGTATCACCGACCTCCATTATCGGCCCTGATGGTCGGAAAACTGTAGCCATTGTCATCGATTATGCTTGGCGTGCCAACGAAGGCGAAATCGAAACTCTGCGAACAGTTCTTGATGCACATGGTTGGGTTGGAGAAGAAGAAGGCGCTTGGTTCCAACAACTCATTGATATTGATTCGGTAGCAGTTGATAAAGTTCCAGTTTCCGCTCTCATGGACCTTTATTCTTTACATGGTGTTGTTGTCATTGAAATGCAAAACATCATGATTCCACTCAATGAAGTAGCAGGTAAAGCATCTCGGGCTCGCCCATCCGATGTCTATGCTGCTACTGCGCACGAACGTGGTTATACCGGTGAAGGAATCGTTGTAGCAGTGCTTGATACCGGCGTTGACAACGAGCATGAATCATTAAATGATTTTGATGATGAAAGCGATGAGCCGGATGGAGACCCACTCTCCTACAACGATCACAAATGGGTAGCAGGATACGATGCTACTTCTTCAGCATCAAACCCAGATGGTTCACAAGACCCAGATGATGGAAACGGCCATGGTACTCACGTAGCAGGTTCTGCTGTTGGCACAGGCGACAGTAGCCGAACGCATGTGGGCACTGCCCCTGGTGCATATCTGGTGGATATCAAGGTCCTTACCGATACAGGTGGTACAAATTCTCAAGCATCCCTCAATGGTATTCAATGGTTGATTAACAACCAAGATACCGATTGGGGTCACAATTCTTCCTCACGTGGTATTCAAGTCGCATCCATGTCCTTTGGCTCAGCCTCTACACCACTCAATACAGGCGACCAAGGTGACAACGGTAGTGGCTCTGAAGCGCGACTCGTCAATGATGCGGTCGATGCCTCAATTGTTTGCGTCGTAGCGATGGGCAATGATGGTACCAATCGTGTTCCATCCCCTGCAAGTGCAGATAAAGCAATTTCAATCGGTGCAGTTACTGACCGAGGAAGCATTAACAGAACAGACGACAATGTTGCAGATTACTCGAATTCTGGTCCTCGTCTTGACGATGGCGATGATGATGAATGGGACGAATTGAAACCCGATATCACTTCCTACGGTTCTTCGATTATGTCTGCTACTGCGCAAACCGGAACTTCATTCCCAGGACAACCGGCGAAACCTCTTGCTGGTTCTGATTATGATGAGAAAGATGGAACGAGTATGGCAACACCAATCGCCTCAGGAATTGTAGCTCTTATGCTCCAAGCAGACCCATCACTTAACCCTCAAGAGATCAAAGACTTTCTCCGAAATTCATCTGAACAGCGAGGCAGTGCGAGTGAGCCAAGCGTTTCGGACCGTTGGAATGATGAATGGGGCTTTGGCCTCATCGATGCATCATGCGGCATCGATATGATTTTGGAAAAAACATGTACTCCTCTCGAGGACAATGGTGGAGTCACTCCCCCTCCGACTGGAAACGGTTCAGGTGACCATGTTGAGATGTCCAAACCCAGCAACGGTTCGTGGTGGATTGAAGGAAACTTCGTGCGAATTGCAGGCATCACGCAAGCGAATGTAGACGGTGATGATTATGTCAAAGTTCAGATTCGAATCATGCAACATCTTGAATCAGGAACCGTTCGTGAATTACAAAGTTGGGTTGACACTGGTGGTGATGTTTCATCTTGGTACTTGGATGTCTTAGTCAAAGATAGTTGGGTTCGTCAAGACGAAGAACATGTGCTCGTAATGGCTCGAGCCCTCACTGATGAAGGTGAGGAATCTGCTCTCGATGCCCGCTGGGTTAACATTGCCCGTATGGCAGTTACCATTGCAGGTCCACCTTTGGGAACCGCACTTCAAGGTTCAGTGGACTTTAGTGGGACAGCCGAAGGAGTCGAACATGACCGAGTCGAATACCGCATCGGAAGTGGCGATTGGCTTGTTGGCGATGAATTAGCTCCAATGGAAATAGGTTCTCAAGATTGGTCATTTTCATGGAATTCTAATTCAGTCGATGACGGCTCACATCGTATTTCGTTTAGAATGGTGAATGAAAGTGGTGTTATGACCGATGATGTTCGTCGGACGTATACCGTTGATAATCAACCGGCTGCTCCCGATTTCTTATTCCAAGGCTCAGTTGAAATCATGGACCAAGATCTCCCGGTATACTCTGCGGTAGCAGGAACCGTTTTAGAAGTCGATTTCACGATTACAAACGCGGGAGATTTGGATGCAAACGATGTCTTTGTGCAACTATCTGCTGCCGGGAGTCAATCGGAAACTTATCCTCGAGAAACTCGAATCTCCACTCTTAATGAAGGGGAGAGTCAGCAAGTGACACTCTACTGGTGGGCGACTCAGGCAGGTACACATGATGTCACCATCTCAATTGACCCGAACGACCAACTCGGAGATACGAATCCAAGTAACAATGTCTACACATTCTCGTTTGAAGTCGAGGAACGACCAGTCGAAGCAATGTTGCGCTTTTTACCTGGCTCAGTTACGACCAACCCCAGAGTCCCTCTGCCGGATATCCCGTTCGATATCGATGTACGAATTGATAACTTAGGCCAAACTGAAGCCACACAATTAACCATGCGTCTCTATCGTTGGACCGATTCAGGATGGTTGGAAATTGGAGTTTCTGAGATTTCGATCGTCATGGGCTCGGATTCAAGTTCCGGCCAAGGACTAGGGGAATTCAAAGAAATAGGTATTCCTCTTGGTCATGTAAAGTATCAAGTTATCTTGGAAGGGAATGGCGTTGAACCCGAATTTAGTGACCATCGCTTCACTGTAGTCGTCGATGATGTAAGCCTCGGTTCACAGGTAAGCGTTTCTCTTAGCGAAGGAGAAGTTCCTATCGATTTCATTGGTATGGAGGATGGTGGACTTTTGTTCACCACTCATGATGGTGAACTTCACGTTCGAACAACTACGGCTTCAATGGTTATGCAAGTTGATGTTATGCTTGAAGAAAATTGGGGTGGAGAATTAGCTACTTATTTGCGAGAGGATGGCTTGGTTCAAGCAGCATGGAATCGAAAGTCTATCAGCCCTGACGGCTATACGCTTACCGACCTTTCAATGACCTCACTCACTCGTTTAGGCGAGACCACTCCCGTTCACCACCAAATGTCTGCAATTAAATTATCAGAAGGCTCCTATTGGGGACTTGCGTTAACTGAATACGATGATCAAATGGTTTTAGCAGGATACCACCGTGATATTTCTACTGGCGGTTCATGGCAGGATATCACTTCGATTTTCACTTTGGTTTCCTCCATCCCAGACAGCCAGGCATCTTGGAGTTCGTCAAATATTGTGCTCTCTGATATTCAAATACGCCCATCACAGGGCGATGCTCTTGCCATTGGGTTAGGAGAAGAAAACTTACACATACTCTACCAAGAAGTTCGAAATGATGTCACTGGCATTGAGCGAATCGGATTGATGTATACTCATGGTGAACCAACTTATACGGCCTGGGGATTCCAATCTTCCGTCGGCGATCATGCGCAAATGGCTCAACTTGTCGTTCTTCAAAATGGCAGCGATGATGTCCTAGTAGCTTCTTGGATTGAGGGTAGGGGCAAAGAGGCCATGGTAGCGCACATCGTTACCGATAATGCTTGGTCGGATGAAGCGGAGAAAATCGGAGCACCAGGTGCGACACATATCGAATTGAACCCTACCTCAGACGGTGTTCAAATCTTTTACGATGAAATCAATGTCCACGGTCCAGTTACCCGCTATGGCCTCTTATCAGACGCTTCTTTTGGTCAAACGCTTGCTCTCTCTAACATTCTCACTGAGGGATTCCTGAAAGGACATGCTGGGATGGAGTTTGATGGAATTCTTCTTCTTTCTTCTGCAAGTGGTTCTCTCAAGATGCGAACCCTCGCAGATATGGAGGGTGATTCAAAGGATGATGAGGGTTCATCATCACTGCTCGATAAACTCCTCGCTCCATTGCCCGGAAATGCTGAGACAAAACTCTTGATCTTCGGTGTAACAACGAGTTTGCTCTTTGTGTTTCTCTTGATAATCGTTCTATCTGTTCGCTCATCTCGACGGCGTGAGGACGAATTACTCATCGCTGAATTGGGACAAAATGAGGACGTAGATGCGCTTGAATTACTTGTTGTTCCTGTTCTGGACGATGGACCTCTGCTTGCGATTGACACAGAAAGTGAAGGGTTTATCGTTGAAATGGAAACTCCAGTAGCAGTTCTGGCTGATGAAGAATTGAGTCTATCAGACTCACTTGAAGCGAAAAACGAATCAGGCTCAGGCAACTCCCGCCTTAATCGTCGTATGAAGCGGAAGCAACAGCGCGAGATTACCGATCTGGTGAACTCGATTGACATCTCACTCTCGCCTCTCCCACCCCTTCCCTTAGAATTACCTGAATCTGCTCCTTTGCTGGCTGATTTAGCCTCGATGCCCTTGCCTCCATTACCTCTTGGAAGTTTACCCCCTCTTCCAGGCTTCCCTGCTTTGCCGATAATTGCACCACCTCAGCGTGATGTTGTGTGCCATGAATGTGCAGCAAAATTCACTGTAAAGGACATGACACTCACCCGAGTCGACTGTCCAATTTGTTCAGTGAAAGTAGATTGTTAAGGTGATATTATGTGCGGTATTTTTGCTTACTTAGGCCCTCGTCAAGCTTCAACTGTCTTGGTTGATGGCTTGAGGAGACTCGAATACCGTGGATATGATTCAACAGGTATTGCAGTGAAAGATGGTGTCATTCAAATTCATAAGAAAGTCGGTAAAGTCGGTGAATTGGAAACGATATTGCCAGTTCATGTTCCAGGAAATATCGGTATTGCGCACACTCGATGGGCTACACATGGGATCGTGAATGATTCGAATGCTCACCCACATCAATCTGCAAATGGGAAAGTCGTCATCGTGCATAATGGAATTATAGAAAATACCCGTCAACTTCGTGCTTCACTGACTACTGAAGGTATCGAGTTGCAAAGTGATACAGATTCTGAAGCACTTGCGCACATAATTGAACGTGAACTCAGCGTGGATAATGATCCAGAGAATGCAGTTCGTAGAACCCTCCATCTTGCGCGAGGTACATGGGGCTTGTGTGTTTTATTCCTTGAGCACGATGTGATTGTCTGTGCTCGTAACGGCTCGCCCCTCATCATTGGACAAGGTGATGACGAAATGTTTGTTTCCAGTGACCCACATGCACTTACACCCTATACACATAGAGTTGTATTCCTTGAAGATGGTGAAATAGCGACTCTCACAAGTAATTCCATGAAACTTTCAACCTTGAAGGGCAAAAACTTCGACCCGAGCATTACAGTACTTGAGGAGGATTGGGGTGAATCTGACCTTGGAGAATACCCGCATTTCATGTTGAAGGAGATTTATGAGCAACCAGATGCCTTGCGTCATTGCATCAGCGGACGACTTGACCGAGTTGGCGGTAATGGCCGGCTTGGAGGTTTGAAATTAGATCCTCGAGATTTGGCTAAAATACCTCATGTGCGTCTTTTAGGCTGCGGAACAGCCTACAATGCTGCAGAAATTGGTCAAATGCTTATTGAAAAATTAGCCCGTATTCCCGCAGTGGCACATATTTCCAGTGAATTCAGGCATAATGATCCTGTCATCAATCCCAACGCATTGCATTTTGCAGTTACTCAATCAGGTGAAACTGCCGACACCTTGTCGGCAGTGAAAGAAATACAACTCAAAGGTGGAAGTGTCTTTGGTGTTGTAAATGTCGTTGGTTCATCCATCGCTCGTGAGTGTGGAAAAGGAGTGTATATTCACTCAGGCCCCGAACAAGCCGTAGCATCGACCAAAGCCTTCTCAAACATGGTTGCAGCATTGACCATGTTCGCACTTCAAGTTGGACGTTCTCGTGCAACCAGTAAGGAACAAGGAAAGGAGTTGATTAACGGTCTACAGCAAATTCCACACTTGATTGAAGAGTATCTCGAAAACCAAGGTCCTATTCTCGAAGCGGTGGAAATGATAAAAGACGCAAAATGTGTTCTTTTCCTCGGCCGTGGTATTTCTGCACCAGTAGCAAGAGAAGGTGCGCTCAAACTCATGGAAATTGCATATATCCCATGCTTGGCTTACCCAGCAGGAGAAATGAAACACGGACCGATTGCTCTGTTAGAAGAGGGTAGCCCGGTTATTTTCATCGCTCCGAACGACCACGTTAAGGTGAAAACTATTTCGGCGATTCATGAATGTAAGGCACGAGGTGCACGTATTATTTTGATTCATGAAGAAGGTGATGAAATAGCGGAAGAAGCTGATATCAGTATTTCAATTCCGCCAGTGCATCCTTTACTTTCACCATTGTTGACCGTGATTCCAATGCAATTAATTGCTTATCACACGGCTTTAGCACTCGATTGCAATGTTGACCGTCCGCGTAATCTCGCGAAATCAGTAACGGTTGAGTGAGTTTCACAAGATTGAGAATCGTTGTTCCTCTTCTTTCCAACTAAACGGCTTGTAGCCTAGTCGATGATGGGTATGTCTCATCTTGACAACACCCATCTTTCGAGCGACATCGTCTCCTGAACGTTCCATGACCAGATGAATCACACCATCAGCAAGATAGTCCTCAACA
>Ga0308019_10001919_pt1 | contig 12138 bp, 12 predicted proteins | sample Neamet284_FD_203135 | JGI IMG/M metagenome (GOLD analysis project Ga0308019, IMG submission 203135) | Marine microbial communities from water near the shore, Antarctic Ocean - #284 | ecosystem: Environmental > Aquatic > Marine > Unclassified | place: Southern Ocean | collected 2014-10-01 | reverse complement strand
AAAATATCTCCAGAATAACCAGTAAGCACTTCAATTTTTTCTATCCATTCAGGTTGTGCAAATTTTTTCCAAAGATCTGCTGTAGATAAAGAAATTTTTACAGGTTCATCATTTTCATTAATTTTTATTCTACGTTCAATTATTTTATGGTGAGATTTTGGATCAATAGTAAAAATTTTTCCATTTATGTTAAAATCAGACATTGCCCATGCCATACATAATGTAGAATAACCTTCAGCAGTACCTATTTCTAAAATAGTTTTTGGTTGAAATTTTGCAATTAATGCATAAAGTAACATACCACGCTCAAAATTTATATGAAAAACTTCACTACGTTTTGGATTAATAGGAATAGTCTTAGATAGTTGTAAAAAAAGTTCTTTATTAGGAATTTTTACATCTAAATTTTTAATAAACTCTTCAATTATAATTTCATTTTTCATATTTAATTTGTAACTATTTAGATAAAACAGTAAATGAATGTATATGTTATTAAAACAAAATAATGGTTAGAAATAGTCGTAATGAAAGTTTAGTAAAAAAAATTTATTAATACTGAACATAAAAAGATTATTGATTCCAATTAAATTCTCTATCTAAAAATTTAAAAAGCTGTTCATCATAAGGTTTAAAAAAATCAATTAATATTTTTCTTGTAACAGGATTCATTTTAGAATATTTTAATACGTTGACTTTTTTAATATTTGGGATTTCATACTCAGATAAATTTAAAAAAACTAAATGAGGTTATCTGAACATAAAACGTCGTACTAACTAAAATTATAATTTGAGATATTTTGTTGAAATTAGATTAAATTTTAAAACTATAACATATTCTATAATTTTTTTCCTATTCTTTTTTACATAATATATTTACCTCAGAACTAATACCTAATAATTGATTTTTACTGATTTCAGTATATTTTTGGTTTTTGTGGTCGGGTAAATAAATTTTAAAATTATTTTTGTATAATAAATTTAGCACTTCTTCGGGTTCATTACCTGCTATTTTGGTATATTCAGGATCCCATTCAAAGAAAATTTTAAGAGATTTATTTTTTAATATAGAGTCTGCACTTTGTAATACGGAAAATTCAGGTCCATCAACATCGCTTTTAATAAAATCAATTTTATTTGATAAATTCTTTTTGTCAAAATAATCATCCAGCTTAATTGTTTTAGCAATACCTTTTTCAGAAACATTTGCACTTTGTTCTTTAGATACAGTAAATTTAAAACCAGTCTTTTCATTTTTGGAATAATAAAAATCTAATTCACCAGTATGATTCATTACTGCCATATTTTCTAAAGTTACATTATGATAACCGTTTATCTCGATATTCTTTTTTAGTAATTCAAATCTCTCAGGTCTAGGTTCAAATGCAAAGACTTTACCTTCATTTCCAACTGCTCTTGCAAATATTAAAGTAAAATAGCCAATACTTGCACCTATATCTACAACAATGTCACCTTTTTTTATCTCACGTTTTACTATTTTTGTATCAAGTTCACCATAAACACCGTATAATGAATAATCCTCGCCACCTGGATGTAGAAACATTTTGTGGCCTTGAACTTCTACAAAATTAGATCTAAACATGTATGTAATAATTTTTAATATCAATCTCCCAGGTTTAGTTTTTCCTATTCCATATCCCTTACTCATTCGTTTAATGGTTTTTCGATAAAAAGGAAGAAAAATTCTTAATTTTTTCATAAAAAAAGTTCTTATCGTCCATTATTAATTTTTTTGTTAAAAAGTGATTTGATGTTGAGATTTAGTAGGTAATATCTACATTTGAAGAATATCAATTTAGCATAATAGAAAATAGACAATTTAATTTAGAAAGCAATGTATCTAGATTTAGAGTACAGTGATCTTTAAAAAATGAAATTTTTAGTGATTAGAGTAAACTTCCCATTAGATCTACTAAAGATTCTACAGCTTGATCATTATTCAAATTAATTTATTAATTCCATGTTCCTATCTAATGTTTAAATTTTTAATTATCATTTATTTAATATAATCTATTATCGAGTCAACATTGAACATCATGTCTAGAATAGATAATTTTGGTATCCATGAATTACTATGAACTTGTTCATATCTTAACTCATTCAATTCTTGCCATTCTAGTTTAATATTTTTGAATAATTCAATATCAAGATATTTTTTAGCACCACCACCTGAATAATACTTGTCAGCACCTAACTTTTCACATATATCAACAACTCTTTGACTACCATCAGTTTTAACATCAAGATCAGAACTTTTAACAATTTTTGTGTTTATTCCTTGACTTTTTAATATTTTATTAATCAAATGCATATTTAATTCGTAAAGTGAATCCCATGATAATTTAAACGTGTCATTTAGGAATTTCTCATACTTTTTAAAATATTTTGATTCATTATACACAGATAACTGTTCAAGGATAACATTACCCCAATCATATTCATTATCTATTTGTGCCTCATTTATCAATGTAAATTTATATTTCTTATTTATTGGAACTTTAATTCTTTCCCAAGATCCATTTCTTGTAATAATTTTATTTCTATTTGCTACCCCATATTCAATTTGAACATCGTCTAAAATAACAAACACATCTGAATTAATTACCTTATTAAAAAATCCAAAATAAGGACAAAAATTGGGTTGATGAATTGAAATTATCATTTCGTATTTTTTTGTAAGTAGTATGCAAAATAATAAGACATATCTTTTTGTTGATAAAAAACTCTAACTGTATCAACATTAAAAATAGTAGTAAAACCTAATTCTTTAAATAAATCATGATAAAATATATAAAAAAAATCTAAATTCATGTTCTCCCATCTAGTGTTTAAATTTTCAATCATGATTTATCGTATTTATCAAATTACAAGATAGATGTATTATCCTCATATAATGATTGTATGTTATTTCTTAATAGTTTATCATATAGAATTATTAATGTCAAAAAAGTAAATTTAGTAAATGAATATTGTCGTAATTGCTGCACATCCTGACGATGAAGTATTAGGAATGGGTGGAACTATTAAAAAATTAAGTAAGGCAGGACATCAAATTCATCTATGTGTTGTATCTGATGGATCAGCAGGTATTAAAAATAAAGAAAAAATAATTTTACTAAGAAAAAGTGCTTGTTTAAAATCTAGTAAATTACTTGGGATTGATAGTGTCGATTTTTTAGATTTACCAGATATGAAATTAGATCACATTCCACAATTAGAAATAAATTTACTACTAGAACAAATAATAAATAAATACAAACCTTCAGTAGTTTATACAACTCCATATAGTGATTTTCATAAAGATCATCAAAAAGTTCACGAGTGTACATTAGTTGCTACGAGACCTGTTGCAAGTAATGTAAAACAATTGTTTAGTTATGAAATACCAGGTACTGTTAAAACAGCATTTAATCCAAATTATTATGAAAATATTTCAAAAGAAATGTCTTCTAAAATTAAAGCATTTAAATTCTATAGTACTGAAATTCAAAAATTTCCACATCCACGTTCAATAGAATCAATTGAAAATTTAGCTACCCATAGAGGAATTGAATCTGGAATAAAAAAAGCAGAAGCATTTAGATTAATTCGATATATTTCTAATAATTAAGCATAATTTTTAAAATTTATAATATTTTTAGTAATTAACTTAAAAAAATAATTTTAGATTTACCTTTTTGTTATTTCTACTAATGATTCCACATCTTCATCATTATTGAAAGTTTTTAAAACAAATGTCATTCCTGAATTTATAATTTTCCCCATTTGGGATTACTAGGATCATCTAAAAATTCTTGAAATTTTTCTTTGTAATTTTTTGATTAATAAAAATTACAGTCTGACCATCAATAAATCCAAAATATTTTCCACAATTTTTATCTGTAATTTCCATAAATGTTAAACAACCGGCAGTTAGTTTTTTCCAGAAATTAATAGATTTACGCTCAGTTAAGATTGGAAAGAATGTTTGGATTACTTAAATAATTATAAACATATTATGTCAGAATGGATATAAATTATATTAAAAAATATAATTAGCATGAATAAAATTAGGGTAGCTTTCATCTATCATGAATCAAATGTTGTTTTAAGTGGAAGTCATTATGATAATACATACTATCATTTTTTTATGAAAGCGTTAAAAAGAAATGAGCAAATTAAAGTTACATATTTTGCTACAAAAGATACTTTTGATTCAGTAGTTTTGAAAGATAAGTTTGACATCATATTATTATGGCAAAATTCTATTTTCGGTATGCCAAAAAAAATTTTTAATATAAAAAATTTAAAAATACCAGTTATTGCAAAATATGGAGATCCAAATGATGCTAAAAATTCAATTAAATATCATAAAGAATGGAAGATAGATCATTATTTTCATTTTCTTCCACCATCAGTAATGGCAAAATTTTATCCTAAACATTTTCAATATAAAAGCATACATTATGGATTAGAGAAATCAGTATATCAAAATATAAATTCATTTAAAAATAGAATTAAAAATAAAATTTTAAATTCAGGAGGTGTAGGTTCTAATAAAATTGCAAATAAAATATATTGGTTTCTAAGAGATAGGAGTGATAATAATCCATATGTTGGTTACAAATTAAGAACAATGTGTAATGAACTACCTTATGTCAATTATACATCCACATTAAAACACAAATATGTAAATGATAATTACACACTACTACTTCAAAAATATTGTGCAGGTATAGCTGCAACATCAGATAGTCCAACGATTAAGTATTGGGAAATCGCTGCTTCAGGTTGTTTAACATTTATGGAAATTACAGATAAAAATTGTGGAAAAGAAATAATAGAATTTGAAGATGGTAAGTCAGCTATTTTCATAAATGAAAAAAATTACAAAGAAAAATTTCAAGAATTTTTAGATGATCCTAGTAATCCCAAATGGGAGAAAATTGCAGAAAATGGGAGAAATGTTGCACTTGAAGAATACAATAATGATAAGGGCATACAGTCATTAGTAAATTTAATGAAAAAATTACTAAATGAAAATGATTAAAGAAATTTTAAATTAATAAATTACATAATACTATTTTTATAAATAATATTTTAAAATTTTTCATAATTTTTTAGTTTAACTAAAAAATATTATTTCTCAATCATTTAGATTCAAGTTATTCATATGTTGAAGGAATAAGGATCTTGAATATTCAGAAATTTTATGTTCATTATGCGTATCATCAATATAAAGAAAGAAATTACCTTTATCCAATATTCTTAATCGTTCATTTATTTTATCATCATATATTCCAGAAATATTTCCTGAGAAACAACAGGGATCATTATTATTAAAAATTTGAACATGAATTCGATTATCACCATATGAATTTAAAAGATATAATTCAAGATAATTTGTTATTCTATAAAGTTCGGGAATAGTTTGTTCATAATCACCAATATTTTTTGAATCTGAACGCATAAAAATTGGATATGTTCCTGCAACAGAATAACTTTGTGAAATTCTATCATCAATTGCAGAAAATAGTACAGTAGTCCAACCACCACCAGATATTCCCACCATATAGTATGATTCAAAATTAAAATTTTCATCTAAATAATTTAATGATACTCCAATAGGTTCAATAAAAAATTTTACAGGTGAAAATTCAGAAGATTCTAAAAAGCGTAAGTGTTTATGAGTAGTAAATTTTATTTTTCCAAAATTATCTAAATCGATTATAGGTTGATCATTCATGCCCAATAATGGCATTGAAAATGCCAAAACGGCATAATCTTTATCTAGAAAAAAATCAATATTGTCTTTTCCAAGTACAAAATCACCACCATGGCCCTGATGATAAATTATTAATTTATTATTTGAATTTTCAGGTAAAAAGAGATATGCAATTGAATTTATATTATTTTCCATAGTAATATTTAATCTATAGATAGATTTTAAATTAGAAAGATTCTGATAGCGCTCATCTACAATATTTTGATCAATTGAAAGAATTGAAGAATAAGGTATTTGATTATTCCAAATAAAATTACGTAATGCTTCTTGTTTTTGAATAACATCATTTTTGGAATTAATTAATATTAATGAATCAATATTCTCTTCATAAATTAATATATTATTTTGTTCTTTCTCAAAATCATTTAACACTAAAGATTTAAAATTCTGAATTGAATCAAATGAAAAAATTTCATAATATCCAATAGTAATTCCACATAAAAAAATAGAAAATATAAAAACAACGAGAAGATAAAATTTAATCATCTTAAATCATTAGAAATTATTATTCATCCAGAAGTTTTTTGAAATATTCAAGATCTTTATTATTTTTAATTGATCGTTTATTAATAAAATCAGATAGAAGATTTTTACTTTCTTGGATTTTATTTAATTGATCTTCAGTTAGTTTTTCATTAATAGATAATCCAGATAGAATATCTAACATCATAAAATTTAATTCTAAGGTGATTTCAGAATTAATTAGATTTCTACGTACAAATGGATTTGCTTCAAATCCAATGGTTGCGTCAGATCTAAATGCAGGAGATCTTTTAAAATGGATAAATCCGATTAGAATTAGAATTGGAACTCCAACAAAAACAGCCCAAGCAATATAATGTGCAAAAGTTGGAAAAATACCTAACAAAAGTGGGATTTTGTCAATTGCAAGATAATATGTAACAGTTAATGTATTAATTGCTGCAAAAATAAACGCAAAATACAGACCCCAACCACTTCTAAAATAAAACCAAGCACGAAATAGAGGTGTTTTGGATTCAGGCATAAAAACAATATCTATAGGAAGTATATCAATTCATGGTATAATTTAACCACAACCATTTTTTAGTATATTTATTACTCAATTGAATTAGTGGATATTAAAAAAATAAAAATATTGATAGCGTATGGTAGTAAAGGTAAATTTTTCCACATGAAACAATTTTCTGATGCCTTACAAGGATTAGGTGTAGAATGTATGTTAGTTCAAGATTCAGATTATAGTACAGGCTTTCCAAGTAAAAAAATTTCAGAATTAATTCCCAATAATAAATTCAAAAATTTAATTAATGAATTTAAACCAGATGCAATATTTGTAGATAGACAATCACATTTTGGATTAGATGCAATTAAAGAAAAAATTCCACTGTTTATATTACTTAGAGGGCATTATTGGTCAGAATTGAAATGGGCTAAAAAAACAATACATAATAATTTTAAAGATAAAATTATTCTTTGGTTTAAAAATAGAACAGCAGAAAAATGTTTTGAACAAGCTTCTGCAATTTTTCCAATTTCTAATTATTTAGTAAATATTATAAAAAAACATCATCCTAATCAAAATACTCCAGTATTTTTTGAAGGCATAAATCATTTGGCATTAGATTCTAACAAAAAAATGGAATTAACACATCCATGTGTAGGTCTACTACAAGATGCAAATTGGTGGGGTAAAACTAAAGAAATGTTAATTTTAAAAAATGTTTTAAATAAAATGCCAAACTTAACTTTCTATTGGGCAGGTGATGGACCTTATACAAAAAAAATTATTGAAGAATTAGAAGAATTTAAAAATTTTAAATGGTTAGGGAGATTACAATATCCTGAAGAAGTAAGTAAATTTCTTTCTAGTATTGATGTTTATGCATTAATTAGCGGTATGGATTTAGCACCTTTAACATTAAAAGAAGCACAATTAATGGAAAAACCAGTTATTGCAACAGATGTAGGTGGAATTTATGAAATGATGAAAGATAAAGAAACAGGATTTTTAATTAAAGAGAATGATCCTGAAGATTTAATTGAAAAATTAACTATGTTATTTAATGATAAGAATTTACGAGAGAAAATGGGAATTAATGGAAAACAATTTGTAATTAAAAAATTTAATTGGAATATAATAGCAAAAAAATTTATTGAAAATATAAAACCATATATTAAAAATTAGTTTTATTCACCCTTATAACCTAAAAATTTACTATAATTCTTTTTATTTATTTCACAAGTTCTTTAGTAATTTTTATAAATAAAAAATATAAGTCACTTTATTTATTTTTAATTATTGCTAATAATTTCTCAAAATTTATCAAATTATGATTTTCCGATACCCAAAGACGCTATTTATAGAATTAATCTAGCATGGGTTAACAGTTTAGATGAATTCTCAAAATTACTGGCAGTGCATTCTGATCATAAAATATTCATTGATTTACCTATAGGAAGAACAAAACCCCCTCATAATTCATATACATTTCAAGAATTAGTTCCCATTTTACAAAATAATATCAATGTAAAATATTTAGCAATATCCAATGTAAATTCATCTAATGATTTAAAAATTTTCTTTGATCTTGTACCTAAACATGTTGAATTAGTTCCAAAAATTGAAAGTCCTGAAGGTGTTGCAAATATTGCAAACATTGTAAATTCAATGAATTATTCTGAAAAAGTAATTATGCTTGATCATGATGATTTATTCTCAGCATTAACTAAAAAGGGTGAATCGCCGTTAAAATTTAAAGAGTATATTAATTCATTACAAAATTTTTGTTTTGAAAATAATGTCACATTGTTACGCACAGTAGGCGTAATTTTTAGCGATATGGAAAAACGTGAAACCCAATATATGAAATAATTATTTTTCCCAATTAAAATTTCTATTAATCATTGAATACAATTTTTTATTGTATGGACGAAAATATTCTATTAGTTCTTTTCTTGTTTCTTCTTTCATTGGTTCATACATAATTTTATTTTTTTTTGAGTTATCTAATATGTTAAAATTTTCTAATCCTAAAAAGTTAAAAATTTCATTCATAATTTTATTTGTCTGAATTGCAAAATCTTCACTTTTAATTATTAATATTTGATTCTTAGGAAATATTTTATACCAAGTTTCTAGTTGTTCAGCATAAAAACCTCTGGCCAACATACTAGTATGAACAAAATCATAATATTCATCTACATTATTTTTATCAATTTTATTAAGAATTTTTTTTTCATCTGCAATAAGTTCTTCAAATGTTTTTTGTTGATCACCAAGAAAGTAATTAGAATAGCTCCTATCTACAGGATTTCGTAAAATAACTATTAATTTTATATTTGGAAGAATTTGATGAATTCTTTCGGGAGTTTGTTCATGGTATATGTAAAAAGGTGTAACATCATAAGTCATAAATTTTTTATTTTTTTGTATAATTTTCTTTTTTTCAAAAATAGATGGAAAAAGTGATTTATACCAATTTAATCCTAATGAATAATTAGAATCAAAATAACCTAATTCATCATATGCAGATTTAGTTATTGACGGGTGTTGTGAAAGATAATGATATAATGAAGTTGTTCCACTACGGACTACTCCAATTACTATTAAATCAGGAAGTACTCTTAATGGTGAAGACCACCCATAAACATGTCTTTTTAGAATAACATGTTTAATTTTACTTAGAAAATTACTCATAAAATTTCTTTATTCCTCATCTTAAATCATTTTCTTCTATTTCATAAATTTTTTTATAATTTTGTATTTGGGGATAATTCTTTAGTAATAAATAATCTATACCATATTTCAAATGCAAGTAATCCAAGAAATTTATTAATATATTTTATATCTAAATCTTCTCTATCAATATATTTTTTAATCCATTCGTTATTTATCCAGCCATCTTGAACAATTCTAGCATTATCAAAAAATTCCTTACATTTTGAATGAGCAGTGGATTTCCATAAATTAATTGTATTAACATTAAAACCAAGTTTTTCTTTTGAGATTAATGAATCAGCTTTATGTTTTACAAGTAAATCCCTTAATGGGAGTTTACCAATATTTTGAGTTGGATCATACTTAAATTTATTCGGAATACTTAATCCATATGAAATTAAATTATTATTCAGTAAAGGAGTGAGTAATCTAATATCAAAACTTTTAGCAATAACAGTATTTACAGGATTAAAATTATACAAGAGTTTACCATTATAATCTGCAAGAAACACTTGATCTAATCTAGATAATGAATTATCAAAATAAGGTAAAAGTGAATCATAAATTGTATTCCAAGAAAAATTAGATTTATTTCCAAATAATAATTCTTGATCAGGTACACGATCTCTTTCATGACAAGAAAGATATGCCTTTACTTTCTCTAGTGGTGTAGAATTTAAATTTGTTAACGACAGAAATTTTTCATACCTAAATGTATATCCACCAAAAATTTCATCACCACCATCACCAGATGCAAGAATATTTGAAATTGATTGTGATTCTTTAGCTACATAATACCAATGTAAATCCCAAAAAGGTCTTTTAATTTTATAAATTGCCTGGGGCATTTCAGATAAATAATTTTCAAGATAAATTATATTATGGTTAGCCTCAAATTTTTCAGCTATTTTTGATGCATTTGATGTTTCATCAACACTATTTGCAAATTTTATTGAAATAGCTTCAATCTCAATATCAGGATTTGATTTTCTAATTAATGAAAGAATTAGTGTTGAATCAACACCTCCACTAAGAGCAATACATAATTTTTTAGGATTTAATAATTCAAGATTTTTAGAAATATCTTTTATGATTAAATCTTCAATTACATCTGTATTTGGAATGATATTGTTTGGTTTAAAATCAATCCAGGTTTTTTTAGGTAAATTTGGAAGTATAGATGAATCATATCGAAGTGTAAGAATATCAACTATAGATGAAGGATTAATTTTAGGGTTAGAAGTCTCCACGTCCCAATCCCCTAAAAATTAAATTTGTATTTTTTATAGAAATAGGATCAATAATCCCTCTAGAATCAATTAAAATTTTTGATTTTATTTTTGAAAAAGAATTAATTTCTATGTTTTTAAATTCATCATGACCAGTTACAATAACTACGGCATCCATTTCAGGTAGGATATTTTTAAAACTATCTTCTACTTGTAAACCAAAAACTTCTGTTGAATGAAAAAATGGATCATAGATATGTACAGTACTACCAAGATTTTGAAATTTTTTAATTATATGTTTAGCTGGAGAAAGTTGAATATCTTTTACATTTGGTTTATAGGAAATTCCCATAATCAAGATTTTACTTTTTTCTAAAGATTTTTTACATTCATTAAATGCATCAAGGGTAAGTTGGATAACATGATCTGGCATTGATTCATTTATTTTTCTACCAGATTCAATAATACTTAATTCTACACCTATGCGTCTAGCAGTATTAAGAAGTTGGTAAGAATTAATAGGTAAACATGGGCCACCGACTCCAGCACCAGGATAATGTACTTGAAAATTATATTTTGCTTTAGCAGCTTCTAAAACTTTCATTGTATCAATTCCTAATTTTTCAAACATTAATGCTAATTCACTTACAAATGCAATATTGATATCTCTAAATACATTAGTAGTTAATTTTACTGCATTTGCTGTTTTACAATTTTCCATTTCAATCAAGTCAACTGAAAAAACATATTTGTAAATCATTGTAATAATTTTTGTAATATTTTGGTTAATTCCACCTACTAATCTAGGAAGATGTGTAAAGTCATGTAATATTTCACCAGGATTTGCATTCTCAGGACAAACACCAATAGAAAAACTATCTTCAATTTTTAATCTTCCCGATTTCGATATTAATGAAACCATTTCATCCTCAATAAAACCAGGTTCGATTGTACTTTCTACAATCACTAAAGAATTCGGAGCTAAAATATTTGAAAGTTGTTTAGCAACTGATCTTAAAGCAGAATAATCAGGAATATTATTTTCATCCATAGGGGTTGGTAATGATAATAGTATTAAATTAGAATTACTAACAGCATCCTCAATTTTTGTAGTAGCTGAAAAAAGTTTTTTTCCTAAAACATCATTAAAAATATTTTCATATCCAGGTTCATCCATTAAAGGAAATTTATTGGAAGTGATATCTTGAACCAGTTTTTCATTAATGTCAACACCTATTGTTTGTAAACCAGATTTTGCAAAAGATAATGCAGTAGGTAAACCAATTCTACCTATACCAATAACACATACTCGTAAAGATTTTGAATTTAGTGATTTTTTTACTTCCTCAAAATTATTCATATTTATTTTTAAATCAGACATAATATCACGGATAATATTTTGAACCTATTATCACCTTATTTTAATT
>Ga0308019_10001917_pt1 | contig 12144 bp, 5 predicted proteins | sample Neamet284_FD_203135 | JGI IMG/M metagenome (GOLD analysis project Ga0308019, IMG submission 203135) | Marine microbial communities from water near the shore, Antarctic Ocean - #284 | ecosystem: Environmental > Aquatic > Marine > Unclassified | place: Southern Ocean | collected 2014-10-01 | reverse complement strand
TAAGATTTATAAAGAGACAGAATTAGCTGATGACAAAAAGCAACATGATTTTTTCTATTCCCGAGAAACGTATTATGCGAATGTATATTTAAGCATGTACGGCAACCTTACTTTTGCAACGTTTTATGATCTGTATGAGACTGGCTGTGAAAAAAACTCCAGTACTTTTGGGTTGATGCTGTCTCCTTTTCAGGTATGGGAATATGCTGATGAATTGACTTTCTGGGTGCCGACAATCTGGGCTTCTACAGTTTCTCTTGATTCAGATTTAGTTATTTATCATGTAGACAATGATTTGAGTAAAAATGAAATCATAAACACATCGTTTTTACAGTATCAACTAGTTGGTGTTGGTGAGGAAATGCTGTTTCGTGGTGTGATTCAGAAATCTTTGTTCAATTTATTTTCAATGGGTTTCAGCAAAAGTCCCTCACGCTGGGGAAGTATAATTACAGCCAGTGCTATTTTCGGAGCCGCTCATTCTGGAGCAGGCTTTACTGCATCACCTGGGATTGCTTTTGCTGCTGGTATATATCTGGGGATGGTTTATCATCCTGCAGATGGGAATTTTGATCTTACACAGCCGATTGCAATTCACTCATGGTGGGATACCATTCTTGAACACCGGAGACTGAAGGATGCAAAATTTGTTGAACGGAAGAGTGGTGAGAACGCCCTGAATTACACCCTTCAGGACAGACGTACCTACCCCCTATTTGGTTTTAATTACTTTTTCTAAGCTGAAAACTAAATTTAAATTATCCAAGTTTAGTTTCCGTATTTTTTAGGAAATGGCCCCCTTTACTTTCATATAAAAATAACCCCCAAAAAAGCATTAAAGTTCCAGTTTAAGGTGTCGATAAGAAATACAATGGAAATCCTTTCCTGGAACGAAAGTATCCAAGTTAGGAGAATTCACGAATCTCTCTACTCTATAAATAAGTGGGTGATTCTAAAAAATACTAACTCCCTCATCACTGAGTATGTTCTTGTGAAACAGGAATTATTTTGTTGGACTAGGGAGAGTTAATGATCTTTGAAAATATTATTGTATTTGCTTTTGAGCAGGTTGTGACGGGTTTACTTTTTTAAAGTTAATGTCGTCGTCAACCGCAGTCTGTAGTTATGATTGCTCGCTCTATGTTTAACTCTCATTATGAGCTGTGACGCACGACAGTGCCGAACAATACGGCTTTTAGTGTGCTCATGAATTAAAACTTATGAGCTCAGATGACAATGTATGTCTAATTAAGATCTGCATCCAAATCTGAACACTAAAAGTTTGCTTTGTGATGTTTAAGCATGGAGATGTCAGCACAGGGACTTTGGTTCATATAGAATACAGCACTGACCAAAACAGTTTGACCTGAACCTTTGGAGTTTGATTTCAAAGTGAAGGAGGAAGGTCTGAGTTTGTGGAAATTCTTCAAACTCTACTGGATGATAATTGTAAATTCTATATTGTTGAAAAATTTGTTTTACATCAGTTGCTAATGTAGTTATTCAAAATTACGTTTTATGAAGGGAGTTGAGTACTCTTTTGATAAGACGTAGCATCGAATTACGTCAAATTTACAAATAAATAATTGCTGCAGATACTTTTCTGACATTAGGGCCAGTTGTTTCTAGTTGAAATATCAGGTTTTAGCTGATTCAGAACATGTCAAGTTGCGATATTTTTGTAAATATTTTAAGGACGTCGTTTTGAAAATTCAACGACGTTTGTTGCCCGACTTTATTCCTGATAAGAAGGAATAATGAGTGGTTGTAATGACTTTTTGAGCATTCATAAAAATGCCTGAAACAGATCACATTAATGTGTGGTGAGTTAAAGGTTAGTTATGTTGCTGAATTTAAAATTAATCAAGGTCATATTATTTTATAAAATGTAATAAAAATAAATATATTATTACAAAATTTTGATCAACTAAGGTCATGAGTACCTGACCAATCGTTTAACTCCAATTAAAGGAGGATGCCATGCGCGTCAACCATAATACAGCTGCAATTAACTCTTTGAGACATTTAAGCAGTACTACAAAAGACACACAAAGGAATTTGGAGCGTCTTTCTTCTGGTTTAAAAATCAATTCTGCAGCAGACAGTCCGGCTGAGCTGATGATTTCTGAGCAAATGCGTACACAAATTTCAGGACTCAATCAGGCAGTTAAAAACTCAGAGACCTCAATCTCAATGGTGCAGACGGCAGAGGGAGTGTTAAGTGAGTTTAGTTCAATGTTGATCAGTATGCGTCAATTAGCACTGCATGCCGCAAATGATGGGGCCGCCGATGAAAAAATGCTGCAGGCAGACCAGTTGGAGGTAGAAGAGCTTCTGTCGACTATGGATAGGATTGCTGTTTCAACTCAGTTCGGCACAAAAATACTATTTGACGGCAGCAATGCAGTAGATGGTGTGGCTGTTGGTGATGGGTTAACTTTTTATAGTGCTTCACCGGTTACTCAGCAGGCTCCTACAAAACAAGGCTACTCAGTTGACATTGAACAAGTCGCAGCACGTTCAGAAGTAAATGCTGGCAGAAGAATATCGTTGGAAGAAATTGAAAAAGGCGCTTCGTTTGTGCTTAAGGAAAATAACAGGGTCATGGAAATGGATACAAATGAGGAGAGAAATCTAAAGAAAAATATACAGCAATTGCTGGGTAATTTTCGTAGATCTCCCGAGACATTTTCCAGAGAAAACACTGAAGCCAGGTTGGCCGATTTAATTGGGAGGTCACTACAGAAAAAGGCAGATGAAAGCGGTCTTTCAGTAATAATAGGAGTCAATGAAAATGGTATGCTGACGGTAAAACATAAACATTACGGCAGCAGACCGAATTTTGCGGTCTCAACTAATCTTTCAGGACTGTTTGGAGAAAAACCAGGAACTATTAAGCTTTCCAGCGGAGGACAGGATGTATCGGGTTATATCCAAGGTGACCTTGCTATAGGAGAAGGCCAGTTTCTGCACGGCACACAGGGTTCACCCACTGAAGGAATAGTTGTTCAGTATGACAAAGAACTGGGACATCGTGTTGTATACATTAAAGATGAACAAGGCAGAGTAATTGGTCAAAAACTTGTCAAACAAACTAATGAAGAATTGGTTGGAAAAGATGTAGAAGGATACGTTCATATTACACAAAGATCTGTAGTTTATCAGGTTGGTGCGAATCGCAACCAAACGGTATCTTTTTCATTAGATAATCTCCGCACAGGTCAAATTGCAAGAGATGTGGAAAATACGAGTGAATTCAAGAGCCTGGCTGATTTAGACTTGACTAACAGTGCCGGTGCCCAAGACTCAATTAAATTGATTGACAAAGCAATCCAGGATATTGGTGTGTTACGTGGAAATCTTGGTTCATTCCAGAAAAATTCTCTAGAATCTAATTTACGAAATTTGCGTATATCCAGTGAAAACCTGACAAAAGCAGAGTCTATCATCCGTGACTCAGATATGGCTGCTGAAATGAGTGACTTTACTAAAAATCAAATTTTGATTGCATCAGGTACTGCAATGGCTGCACAAGCCAACCAAATTCCTAAATCAGTTTTGCAACTGATTGGAAGTGCAGCTCAGTAAAACGGTTTAAGGTTCAAGTTTCATGGTTTAAGGTTCAAGGTCCTGTGCCTAGCCCTTACCTTGTTTCTTGAACCTTGCCGGATGTCAGAAGAAAAAATGATTTACAAATATGCTGTTTGAAAATCAGCAGGTTTATAAATTATTTTATAAGTTAAATTTTAAGTTAAGTTTTGTCCCCGGAAAGAGGAATGACGTGTCTTTGGACACGGAGTTTCTCTTCCGGAGAATTATTAACATAAGAGGAAATATGTCTATTAATATTCGAACAAATATTGGGCCTGCTACAACGGGATTGAGCGAACATGGTACTTTTAGAAATTCAATGTACCAGGAGCAGGAACAAGAGAAAAAAGAAAAACAAAATACTCCGGTGCGTCCGGCTGCTGTGAAAGATCACGTTTCCGCTCATTTCATGATAAATGAAGATTTGCGACTTAAGTCAACCGGTTTGCAAAATGAAATTTCTCATCTTGAAGAAGAAATGTCTATTGTTCAAACTGCAGCAAGTGCTTTGGAAAATGTCGAAGTTAAATTGACAGACATAATGGAATTACTGGTAATTGTGTCAAAAGAAATAAAATTCAATTCAGTAATGAGAGAGGCTGACCAACAAGAACTTGTGAAGTTGATTAAGCGGATAAACACAATAGCAGATGAAACAAGTTATGGACATCAATCTTTGCTGGACGGCAGTTACGGAGTTCGAGGAGTTGCGTCTGGTGATTTTTTGGAATTTGTAATGATGAATTCCAATTCAAAAACATCTCCACTAAGCGGTTATGAAGTTTTAGTAACTGAAGCAGCAACAAGATCGGAACTAAAGGGTTTTCTGCCATTTACACAAGATATAGTTGACCAAAAAGAACAGCTGATCTTTGAAGAGGGTGGGACGTCAAACTGTTTTATTACTCATAAAGGGGAAAGTGTTTCAGCTACATTTCATCGTCTTGCAGACTGGATTTCTCAACTTAAAATACCGTTGGAAATTGTTAGAAATGCAGATGATATACTGCATTTCAGACACATTCAGTATGGAAGTGCATACGTCTTTGAAGCTTCGAGTTTCACGCCAGGCCTGCTTTCATTAGATAGTCAAAAAGTTGCTCTTGCTTCTCCAGGATTAGATCTAAAAGGGAGAATCAATGGAATGCCGTGTTTAGGACACGGACAATACTTAAGTGTTCCTGCAGAAACAGAGGATATTAGCGGGTTGACAGTCAGGTATTATGGAAGTGAAGCACCTGTAGATAAAGTGGCTGGTACAGTTTCTGTGATCCAGAATGGATTTCAATTTAGAGTAGGAATTCCGGAACCCCACATTGAACTGCTGAGTCTGGCAAGTATTCATACTTCAAATTTGGGAGTGGATACTGAGAATGTATCAGGTTTTAATTCGTTGGAGGAAATAGATATTCAGACTGAACAAAGAATTAAAGACTCAATATTTGTCTTAGAGAAAAGCATGAAAGAAATTTCAGAAGTCAGAAACAGAGTAAAGGTGTTTTGTGACACTACATTTAATGACTCAATGAAGAATTTACGAAACGAATACGACAAGTTAGTTATTACAGAAAAAAATATTGAAAATAGTGTGGAAGCACATGTTTTCGCAGAACAAACGGGGAACATAATTGCAAAAAATTTAGTGCGCTCTACAGAAGCACAGGCACACCAGAATCACGAAACTGTGCTCTCATTGTTAAAGTAAAGATTAGATACATTATTGTTTAATATTAAAATCCGCAGAAGCGGAATGTGAGTTTCAAATTCTTATTAATAAATTAATGAGAGTCTCTTTGATATTATTCATTTATGTAATAAAAATAATATATTTATTATAAAAATAAGTTTAAATAATTTAGAATTACTTCTTTTCTTGAGTATAAAAAAAGATAAGGAAGCAATTATATTTCCTAGAGTGTGGGAACTTTTGGAAAGAGCCGTAATGTGACGGCAACTCGACTTAATCTAAGCCAGGATGGTAAAGATCTGATCGTTTTATTATATACGTTTTTCAATCAAATCAAAAAAGGGGGTTTATGCCTTTACGGATCAATCATAATATTGCTGCGATGAATTCGCACAGGAATCTAATGAATAATACTGAGGTTCAAAATAAAAATTTAGAACGGCTTTCGTCCGGATTGAAAATCAATCGCGGTGCCGATTCTCCTGCAGGCTTAATCATCTCAGAAAGGATGAGGGCACAGATAGCGGGACTTCGACAGGCCATAGACAACTCTGAAACTGGAATTACAATGCTGCAAACTGCTGAAGGTGCTTTGGAAGAAGTCAACCGTTCTCTAATTAATATCAGGCAACTTGCGATTAGTTCTGCGAACGAAGCTGTGAACGATGAGTCCATGCTGGCTGCCAATCAACAAGAATTAGAAGACTCTTTGCGCACAATTGACCGAATAGCGAAGATTTCGAATTACGGCAAAAAAGCTATTTTGGACGGCAGTATGGGGGCAAACGGAGTTGCAGCCGGAGACAATCTTGAATTTGTCAGTGCAACTGAAAATACGAATTCGTCACCGGTGGGCGGCTATGCTGTAGAAATTAAAACGTCAGCTACGCAATCTACTGTGAAAGGAACTGTATCCTTAAACCAGGCACTTATAGATGCAGAGGAACAATTGACTTTTTCAGAAGGCGGGAAAACATTGAACTTTAAAACGATAGCAGGGGAAAGCGTAGAAACTACGATGAATCGTCTGGAAAAAGCAGTCATTACCTCTGGAATGGATATATTGATGGTAAGGATGCCAGGAAGCGCTGCGACTCCAGATGCACCACAAATTTTGAGTTTTAAGCATAATGAGTTTGGCAGCGAACATTTTTTTCAAGTTGCCAGCAGTACGTCCGGAGTCTTGTCTGCTCAAGCAGATGTTTCAGTCAAAATAAAAAACGGTGATGATGTGGCCGGTTTTATTGGAGGAGAGCTTGGAATAGGGAGAGGACAGTATCTGACAGGTAGCATTCCATCGAAGGTTTCTGGTCTTAAGATTAGATATACCGGAGAAAATGCTTCACCACCAGGTAAAATTGCTGGTTCTGTAACACTTTCTCAAAACTCACTGGTTTTTCATGTTGGACCAAATGTAGAGCAGTCAACAAGCTTTTCATTAAGAAGTGTAAGTAGCAAAAAATTAGGTAGCGGAGTGACCAATGAATCAGGTTTTAGATCATTAAATGATGTTGAATTTACTGATGCAGAGAGGTCTCAGGATGCAATTTTAATCATTGATCAGGCAATTGATGAAATTACAAAATTTAGAGGAAAAATGGGTGCTTTTCAGAAAAATGATTTAGAAAGCAATCTCAATTATTTAAGGAATGCACATGAAAATGTAACAAATGCGGAATCAATAATTCGTGATGCGGATATGGCTGAGGAAATGTCGGCCTTTGCCCGTAATCAGATATTGGTTCAGTCCAGTACAGCTATGCTGGCGCAAGCAAATCAGACTCCAACGGCTGTTATGAAATTAATAAATGGTTAGTTGGATCTGTTTCGTATTCGCTTGATCCCCAAGCGGATTTGATGATGACGTAGCATTTCGTTGGACTCATGGAAGAATTCAGCGAAAAGCACTTCACTATTTGACGGTAAGCGATTGAAAGAACCGTTATTGTGAGCGCAGCCGGTACAGCCGACTGCGCTCAGGATTACGATTTTTAACGTTATTTGAAAAATTTGCTCAGCAAGATTTATGTTGCTGATCGAGAATCCTGGAACGGAAACCAGGAGTGTATTTTATCTATGGGAGGTTGATCTTTTCCATTCGGGAACTGAACTACCAGGCCATAGATAAATTACAACAGGGTGGAGTGCCCGACAAAGTTTCATGGATGAAACCGTCTTTGAGAGGCAGGCTCAGGCTTGTAAAAATCAAGACGCAAGAACGGAATCTAATAATCGAAGACTTGAATCAGAGTATTCACTCTAAGTGGGTTATTCTCTGGGCAGAAGTCTAATAATTTTCCACAACCGGAAGCAATGAAGCTCTGGTGTGGTGTTATATTCAAATTGTAAAATGGCTCTTTTTGGCTGATAAGAATTATTCCAGGACGAATTGTTCTATTAGTCAGGATTCGATAATTATTTCCGGATTGGGTCAATGACATGTAAATCCATGTGCAGGGATGCGTGAAGGGATTAATCCCTTTAATACTTTGGAATGCTGTCAGTTACATAATTCATACTTAGGAGAATGTTATGAGAATCAATACAAATGCGAATGCTATAAATGCACATCGCAATTTAATAAATAACCAAAAAATGCAAGGGAAGACATTAGAAAAATTATCATCAGGATTAAAAATTAACCGTGGTGCTGATGCTCCGGCACAGTTGCAGATATCTGAACTATTGCGTGCTCAAACTGCAGGGGTTAAGCAGGCAATAGACAACTCTGAAATGGCAATATCTCTGATGCAGACTGGAGAAGCCGCTCTTGATGAGGTAAGTCTTTCATTAGTAAGGGCACGTCAATTGGCAATTCACGCGGCTAACGAAGCAGCTAATGATGAAATGATGCTACAGGCTGATCAACAGGAGTTTGATCAAATAGTGTCATCAATTGACCGAATTTCGAAAAACACTCAATATGGAAACAAGTTTTTGCTTGATGGAAGCGGTGCTGGAAACGGTGTCACAACAGGTAAAAACTTATCGTTTGTTAACGCAGGGGTAACTGGTAGAAGTTCTGGTGTTTACGGCTACGACATTGATATAAAGCAGGCTGCAACTAGATCAACCCATACTGGAACTGTTGCTTTGACTCAGCAAATAATTGATGCAGAGGAACAAATTACAATTACTGAGAGCGGTCGTAAAGTAAATTTCCGGACTACTGCTGGAACTAATATTGAGCAGACCATGAATCAGCTTGCTAATGCTATGAAAGAGTCAGGAGTCAACGTTGAACTTGTTACTCCGAATGGGGATTCAGCTAGTAGAAATGCTCCACAAACATTGACATTAAGACATACAAAATACGGAAGTGAACCTTTTTTCCAGGTTTCAAGCAACACTGGTGGTTTGCTTTCAAGTGTAGCTAATGTTTCTGAAAGAGTTAAAAATGGACTTGATGTAGCCGGTGAGATAGCCAAAGAAGCAGCTCTTGGGAGAGGGCAGGTTCTGACAGGAAGTGGTGGAGTTGGAAGTAAGGCGGAAGGAATTGAAATTCGATATAAAGGGATGAATGCACCACCCGCAGGACAGAGGGCTGGATCTCTAACTTTCACTCAGAACTCACTTAGCTTCCATATTGGATCAAATTCAAACCAAACTGCTAGTGTTTCTTTTAAAAGCTCAAGAGCGCAAAATTTGGGATCTGGGGTAGATAATGATTCAGGATTCAGTTCATTTGCAGATATAAATTTAATGACTGGACCAGGTGCCAGAGATTCCCTCGATATAATTGATAAAGCAATTAATGATGTAGCAGCCAATCGTGGCTACATGGGGGCATTCCAAAAGAATACCCTGGAGAGCAACCTTAACTTTTTGAGAAATGCGCATGAACAAGTGACGAGTTCTCAATCAGTCATTAGAGATGCGGATATGGCAGAGGAAATGGCTAATTTCACTCGTCACAATATCATGATGGATTCGAGTACTGCAATGTTGGCTCAGGCAAATCAAACGCCAACAAGCATTTTAAAGCTGTTGCAATAATTATTTCTGATTATCAATTATTTTTTAAGACGGGACATTGTGCAAACGCATTTTGTCCCGTTATAAATACAGATTAAGCTGAAGTTTAGGAGTGAAAACTTAAAGTTGATAATTAATGTTTTTTAAATATTTAAGACAGAGAACATGGAAAAAGCTGTGTTCTGTTTCTTGAGTATAGATGATGTGAAATCGTAAAAAGATAATTAATCTTACATGATTTTCGTTATTACGGTAGAAGAATTATATTATTTCAGACAATTAAAAGTTCATGAAATACAGCTTTTGTGGAAATGACACAAATGGTATTTTTACCAGGCTGTAATTGATAATTATAAAGGCATAAAACAGAAGAATAATACATGCGGTTACGGTTGTTAATGTGAGATATAAGAACATTAAACTACGAGTTTTACTTTTAAACAACGTACCGGCAGTAAAACATAATCTTAATTTAATAAGCCGACTTAATTAGACTTTTTAGAAATTATGAGCCGGTGGGTTCATACAGAGCTTGTATATAAAAAAACTATAGGCGATTTCAGCGTTAGCAAAAAAGCAGTCGTATAGTTCATCTGCAATGACGTCTCAAAAAGTGGTAAAGATAATGAGGTGATTGCTTGCTTCTTTGGAATGTGGGCAGAGATTAAATAAAGAATGGGATAATTCTGTAGAAAAAAAGATTTATTACAACTAATTGAATTCAGTTTTAATTCTAAGCTGAATAAGTATTTGGATACATTTGCAGGTTTAAACAGTAGAAACTTGAAGTAAGTAGAAGTAAGTAGAAGTAAGTAGAAGTAAGTAGAAGTAAGTAGAAGTAAGTAGAAGTAAGTAGAAGTAAGTAGAAGTAAGTAGAAGTAAGTAGAAAGTAGAAGTAAGTAGTAAGTAGTAAGTAGTAAGTAGTAAGTAGTAAGTAGTAAGTAGTAAGTAGTAAGTAGTAAGTAGTAAGTAGTAAGTAGTAAGTAGTAAGTAGTAAGTAGTAAGTATAGAGTTAGTTTTTAAAGTGGAGTAATTCATTAATTTGAAGCTATTGAAGGCTTTTTTGGCTGGGATAATATATCTTCCACATCTTTAGCCACTTTCATCGAAACGGATGAGGGTTTCCGCGGGCTTATACATGGATGTATGGTTACGCATTTAAATAGATTCTCACATGTTGTGAGATTCGCTTAACACATATCAAGGAGGACATTATGTCTTTAAAAATAAATCATAATATGAGCGCAGTCAATACTCACAGAAGTGTTTTAAACAATACAAACGCTCAACAAAAAACCATGGAGAAACTTTCTTCAGGTTTAAAAATAAATCGTGCGGCGGATAGTCCGGCGCAGCTGCAGATATCTGAGAATCTTCGTGCACAGGCTGCTGGTCTGAAGCAGGCCATTGACAATTCAGAGATGGCTGTTTCACTAGTCCAAACAGCAGAAGCTGGCCTGTCAGAAGTTAGTCGTGCACTGGTTCAGGCACGACAGTTAGCAGTTCATGCAGGGAATGAAGGTGTTAACGATCCAAATATGATGCTGGCTGATCAAAGAGAATTTGATAATATTTTAGATCAAATAAACCGTGTTGCCTCAAGTACTCAGTATGGACAAAATTATTTGCTTGATGGAAGTCGCTCAGGAAACGGATTGACTATTGGAGAAAATTTGGAATTCGTAGAAGCTGGGGTCAATGCAAGCTCATCAGGTACAGGTGGATATGACATTACCATTAAGCAAGCAGGAACTAGATCTTTTCAAAGTGGTACAGTAGCTTTGACTCAAGCGATGATTGATTCCGGTGAGCAGATCACTATTTCTGAAGGTGGCAGGGTTGTTAACTTTAAAACAGTAGAAGGTCAATCAGTTGAGCAGACAATGAACGACCTTACTGCTGCGATTGATGAAGCAGGTGTACAATTGGATTTGATTCGACCTGATTCATCTAAGACTGATAGTAATGCTCCTCAGATGATCTCATTGAGACATAAGAATTTTGGCAGTGAGCATACTTTTCAAGTTGCAAGCAATACAGTCGGTCTTGTTTCTAGTAGCTCAAATATAAACGATCTGGTTGCAAATGGTACAGATGTCAGAGGTGAAATCAACGGAGAAGAAACAATTGGAAAAGGTCAGGTATTGACAGGAGCAGTCGGTGCTGGAACAACAGAGGGTATCAAGGTTCGTTATACAGGTGAATCTGCACCTGTTGGAGGAAAAGCAGGTACAATCACCTTTGTACAAAACTCACTGACCTTTCAGGTTGGTGGAAATGCTAACCAGTTTTCACAATTCTCTTTAAGAAGTATGAAGGCTGCTGATTTAGGCAGAGGAGAGTCGAATGTATCCGACTTCAAGAATTTAGATGAAGTCAAAATGTTAAGCGCATCACAGGCTCAGGATGCTATTGCTGTTATTGATAAAGCAATTGAGGAAGTTAATTCCAATCGAGGTGAAATGGGAGCATTCCAGAAGAATAACCTGGAAAGCAACCTGAACTATCTCCGTATTGCACATGAAAATACTGTGAGTTCGGATTCTGTAGTCCGAGATGCGGATATGGCCCATGAAATGGCGGAATTTACTCGTCATCAGATCATGACAGAAGCTAGTACTGCCATGCTGGCACAGGCAAATCAAAGTTCTATGTCAGTGATGAAGCTGTTAGGTTGATTATTTCTGATTTATTTCTGTAGGAAAAGGTTTTCCAAAATGATTTACTGGGGAACCTTTTCACAGGATAAAAATCGTAATTATTGAAATAAAAATAATCTTTAAATTATTAAGCATGAGTCAATGAATAGTAGATTTGTTCTTAGAGCAGATTCGTTAATTTGATTAATAATTATTTTAAAATCAAGTCAGTAAATTCTTAAGACAGAGGAC
>Ga0308019_10001916_pt1 | contig 12152 bp, 10 predicted proteins | sample Neamet284_FD_203135 | JGI IMG/M metagenome (GOLD analysis project Ga0308019, IMG submission 203135) | Marine microbial communities from water near the shore, Antarctic Ocean - #284 | ecosystem: Environmental > Aquatic > Marine > Unclassified | place: Southern Ocean | collected 2014-10-01 | reverse complement strand
CCGTGGTTAGCAACATGCGTCCAGTCTTGTTCGATATCGCCATCAAGAGTAATCCTCGACAGCGCGCTTGAATGTTTTCTTCAGTTACATTGGGTTCGCGTTCACCAAGCACCAGATCCAGTTGCGCAATCGTTGCCTCATACATGGGTTCTATCGAAACCACGTCATAGCGAATACCCAGCGCTGCTGCCTGCAGAGCCGCGTCTTCCTGACTCATGTTAGACGTGTAGCGAAACGGCATCATCACGGCGCGTACACGATCAGGCCCGATCGCATCATAAGCAATAGTCGCAACCAACGCCGAATCGATCCCACCTGACAGGCCGAGAATAATGCCCGGAAAACCGTGCTTGGTAATGTAGTCACGAGTGCCTGTAACCAGTGCTTTGTAAGCGCTGGCGTCAGCATCCAACAAATCCGCGGAAATCCCGGCTTGCAGCACAACGCCTGACGCCGATGCTTGTAAATCGACTGCATGCAGACCTTCCTCAAATGCAGGTGCACGGAATGCCATTTCTCCATCGCCCGACATGGCGAATGATCCGCCATCAAATACCAGCTCATCCTGGCCACCGACCATATTGACGTAAATAACGGGAAGCTGGACATTCATTACCCGCTTTTTCACCTGCGTCTCACGCGTCGCCTGGCTGCCTTTCTCGAAGGGCGATCCGTTGATAGCGATAATGCATTCGGCGCCAGCAGAATGAGCTCTGTCCATCGGGCCGACACTCCAAACGTCCTCGCAAATATTCAGCCCGATACGAACGCCATTTAACGTAAAGACCGAAGCATCGTTGCCGCGCGTAAAGTAGCGCTCCTCATCGAAAACGCTGTAATTAGGCAGCGACTGTTTGCGGTAATGGGCAAGAATTTTGCCATCGCGAATAACTGCGCAGGCGTTGTAGATCTTGTCCTGACTGTATTCCGGGAAACCAATTAGAACTGCGATGCCGGAGATGCTCTCGCTAATCTTCGCCATCGCGTTTTCGACCAAGTAACGAAGACTGGCGTGAAATAGGAGGTCTTCCGGCGGATAACCGCAAATGCTGAGCTCCGGAAAAATGACCAGATCAGCATCAAGATCATCGCGAGCTTGTGCAGAATAGGCAATTATTTTTTCGGTATTACCGGCTATATCACCGACCGCTAGGTTAACCTGAGCCAACGCGACTTTGACATTGTGGTCCATACTTAACTCCGGAACACCAAGACTTACGAGTTAATAACTTCCAGCATTTTCGAGCCAAGTTCTGCCGGTGATCGAACCGTTGCAACGCCAGCAGCATCCAACGCCTTGAATTTATCCTCGGCGGTGCCCTTGCCGCCAGCAATAATTGCACCGGCATGTCCCATACGTTTTCCTGTGGGCGCCGTTACACCGGCGATATAAGCAACAACAGGCTTGGTAACATTACTCTGGATGAATTCAGCAGCGGCCTCTTCGTCCGTTCCGCCGATTTCGCCGACCATGATTATACCGTCAGTATCCGGATCATCCTGAAATAACTCTAGACAATCGATGAAATTCATACCGCGCACCGGGTCGCCGCCAATGCCGATGCAAGTGCTCTGCCCCAGACCGTTCGTTGTCGTCTGATACACCGCCTCGTAGGTCAGTGTACCCGACCGGGACACGACGCCGATGCGCCCTTTTTGATGGATGAATGCTGGCATGATACCGATCTTACATTCGTCCGGCGTAATGATGCCTGGACAGTTCGGTCCAATCAGGCGGCAGTTATTGTCACGTAATGACGATTTCACCTTGACCATGTCGTTAACGGGAATACCTTCAGTAATGCATACGATCAACGCGATGCCCGAGTCGGCCGCTTCGAGAATCGCATCCGCCGCAAACGATGGCGGCACATAAATCATACTGACGTCCGCGCCTGTTTCCTGAACAGCCTCTTGCATCGTGTTGTAGACGGGAACACCAAGATGCTCGGAGCCACCGCGACCTGGTGTGACACCGCCAACAACCTTGGTGCCGTAGGAGATGCACTGTTCGGTATGAAATGAACCTTGATTGCCGGTGATGCCCTGGCAAAGAATCTTGCTGTCTTTATTAACCAAAATACTCATTAAATTCTTCTCTATCAGGCTGCCGAGGCAACTACCTTGAGTGCTGCGTCAGTAAGGTCATCGGCCGCAATGATGTCGAGTCCGCTATTTGCCAGAAGGTCGCGGCCTTTTGTTACGTTTGTGCCCTCCAGTCGTACAACGACCGGAACACTGACACCGACTTCTTTGACCGCGCTGATAATTCCCTCTGCAATCAGGTCACAACGCACGATGCCACCAAAAATATTAACTAAAATTGCAGCAACATTTTCGTTGGAGAGGATGAGCTTGAATGCTGCTGAGACACGTTCGGCCGTTGCGCCACCGCCGACGTCCAGGAAGTTCGCCGGATCACCGCCGTGCAACTTGATGAGATCCATTGTCGCCATCGCGAGTCCAGCACCGTTAACCATGCAGGCAATATTGCCGTCAAGCGAGACGTAGTTCAGATCATGTTCCGCTGCTTCTCGTTCCACCTCATCTTCCTGACTCGGATCTCGAAGTTTAGCGATTTCTTTTTGTCGAAATAGAGCACTAGCGTCGACGTTGATTTTTCCATCAAGCACAATGACATCGCCCGCCGTATTGGTGATCAGAGGATTCACCTCGATCAAACTGGCGTCCGTATCGACATACAACTGGTACAGCTTCTTGACGAGATCGCCGAATTGCCGCATTTGCTTCTTGTCGAGTCCGAGACCGAAGGCCAGTTGACGCACCTGATAGTCCTGTAAGCCAGCATCCGGCGCGATCGCGATCGCAAAAATCTTCTCGGGCGTTTCTGCAGCCACCTTCTCGATATCCATGCCACCCGCAGCCGACGCTATAAAGGAGATGCGGCTGACCTCGCGATCGACCAGCATGCTCAGATACAGCTCGCGATCAATCTCTGAGCCTTCTTCAACGTAAACTATGTTGACCGGCAGACCCTCCGGTCCTGTTTGATAAGTGACCAGTGTCATTCCCAGCATTTCATCCGCGTATTCGCGAACCTCATCAAGCGTACGGGCGAGTTTGACGCCGCCCGCTTTGCCACGACCACCAGTATGGGCTTGAGCCTTTACAACCCAGAATTTGCCACCGAGTTCCTCGGCCGCCTTGACGGCTGCATCCGCAGAGTCGGCGGGAATGCCTCGCGGGACGGTTATACCGTAGTCCCTGAACAAGATTTTTGACTGATATTCGTGAAGATTCATTGGATTTCTTGTGTTGACGTAGAGGATTTCGCGATAGCGGCGAAAAAGACGGCGTATTTTGTAGGTTTGCGGGACCCATGTCCATATTCAGTCTACAATTCGCAGATGAATCAGGCATAAACTGAGCCCCCCTGAAATGGACTTTCCGCGGCAGTTGGAGCGCCCTGATACAAAAGACAATTGAAGAACCGTATCTGACCTGGCGTGTTCTGGCGGCACTGAACGTGTTTCGCCTTGTTAATTTGCATCGCCTTGCTTGGTCCATTCTTCGCGAAATCCTGCCCTCATTTCTTCGGCTATACGAATCCTGTACCTTATATCACTACTGCCACAGACTATTTTGCTACCGCATTGGCCACACAGCTATTGACACGTCGCTTGCTTGATATCTCATAAAGACCATTGCGCCGTATATTTTTAAACATTTTCAAATGCATGGAGAAAACGAGATGAAGAAACAACCAGGCTTTACACTTATCGAACTGATAATCGTTGTAGCGATCATTGGCATTATGACTGCGATCGCTATTCCTGCTTACCAGGACTACACGATCCGCGCACAGGTTGCTGAAGGCTTGACGCTTTCTGGCGCTGCGAAGGCTGCTACAGCTGAATTTCGCATGGATTCTGGCAACTGGCCTGCTGACAACACTACTGCAGGGCTGTCTTTATCTGCCTCAATCACTGGCAAGTACACTACGGGCGTAACAGTCGGTGGTGGCGGCCTGATAACCATTACGTACGGTGGTGATGCCAACGCTACATACCTCAGCGGCAATACAGTTACGATGCAGGCAACTGACAATCAAGGCTCTATTTCCTGGGTTTGCGCCAGTGCCTCTATAGCTAGCAAGCGCCTTCCGGCCGCATGTCGCCCATAACAGGGTTATCTGACACAATCTTTCTTACTATGTCAGTCATGTCAGTTGAAAAAACCCCGATTTGCTGGGGTTTTTTTGGATTTCTTCACTATCAATTTGATGGCTCATGCGAACCAGTATCTCGATGCCATGCCTTAAATAAGTTAGAGTTATTGCTGATTCCAGAGTTTCCTCAGCATGAGTAAAATAAGACAAAATGATGGGTTTACACTCATTGAATTGATGATCGTTGTGGCGGTTATAGGGATTCTCGCGTCTCTGGCTGTTTCTGCATATCAGACCTACACCATTCGGGCGCAAGTAGTAGAGGCTATCAATATGGGTGCCGAGGCGAAATCGCCGGTCGTCGACGCGTACAACCAGGACGGCGCACCTCCCACAGACAGAGTGGCTGCCGGTATGTCAGCCGTTGCAACAGACTCACGCGGCTTGTACGTGTCGCAAGTTGAAGTTAACGATGGCCGGATCGACGTGATGATGGGTAGCCGTGCGCATGCCGATGTTTTCGGCGACGTAGTATCATTCACACCATACTTAACCCCTTCTGGCGGCGTCGCGTGGCGTTGTGGAGCAGCCAGTCAACCGGGTGGTGGGTCCGTTATAATGCCCGGCACTGCTTATGTACCAACCACGGTCCTGACAAGATATCTTCCCGCGATCTGTCGGAATTAGATAAAGATCGCCGAAATCTGGCGTTTTACTTAATCAAATTCCGTAACTGTGAAAAATCGCACAAAATCCAGTTGAATCGGGCATTTGGATCAGTGAGACTGTAATACTTACAGTAACGCAACAACGCTGACCTTATGGCAGCAACAGCATCACAGACTAATCTTGCTTGAGCCGATAATCATAGCAATCCTTGGTGTTCTGGTCGGTGACTTCGTTGTCGCGATGTATCTCCCGATCTTCAAACTTGGTGCGGTCGTATAAAAACAGCGCTGGTATATTTGCATGCATACAGTGTTCGGATGACACTCCGAACACCGTTTTTGCATCCGGTCTGCTCAGCTAATGGAGGTTAAGAATGCTTGAACTAATGAGCGAATCTGCGCCGGTATTTATTGCTGTCGTTTTCGCATTCGCATTGTTGATCGGCAGTTTTCTGAATGTCATTATCCATCGCCTACCTATTATGATGGAGCGTGAATGGCGCGACCAGGCGGCCGAGCAGAAGCTAAAAGAACTACGGACTACAGGCCGCTGCCAGAGAAAATTGGAAGTCGTTCATCTCCGTAATCTTGATCCGGCGACTGCTCGTAGCCTCGAGGGGCGTTTTGATTTAACTGTGCCGCGCTCACGCTGCCCCTCCTGCGGAAAATTAATTACGGCCCTGCAAAATATTCCTGTTATTAGCTATTTATTCCTGAAAGGTCGCTGCGCGAATTGTAAAACACCGATATCCGCCCGTTATCCACTAGTCGAACTGATCACTGCGTCTTTGGCGGCTATTACTGCGTGGCATTTTGGAGCTGGCATCGAAGCATTGATGGCGATCGCGTTAGCCGTAACATTGATTGCGATAGCGATGATCGATGCGGACACTCAATTGATCCCAGATTCAATCGTACTGCCCCTGATGTGGGTTGGGCTCAGCATGAGTCTGCTTCATCCCTTGTCAGATACCGGCACGCTGTTTATTAACCCATCAGACGCCATCATTGGAGCACTCGCAGGTTATTTAAGCTTGTGGAGCGTCTTCTGGCTCTTCAAGCTCATAACGGGGAAAGACGGCATAGGCTACGGCGACTTCAAGTTATTGGCGGCCCTCGGTGCTTGGCTCGGATGGCAGCAACTACCGATCATCATTATGATGTCTGCTGTTGTCGGTATAGTAATCAACGTCACCCTGATCGTATTCCAAGGCAAAGATCGAAGTGCTCCAGTTCCCTTCGGTCCTTATATAGCGGCAGCTGGCTGGATCGCGATGCTTTGGGGTGAGACGATAAGAAACACCTACATTGATCTGATGTTCTGAGTGACTAACAAAGAATCCAACATACCTTTTCGAATTGGGCTTACCGGTGGCGTAGCCAGCGGAAAATCGACTGTCGCTGACCAGTTCGCGGAGCTTGGTGTTCCAGTTATTGATACCGACATTATTGCCAGAGAGGTCGTTCAGAAAGGTCAACCGGCGCTTAAAGAAATACGAGAGAAATTCGGCGATTCGTTTATAAGTGCCGACGGTCATCTCGATCGCGCTGCAATGAGAGCCGCCGTATTTTCCAATCAAGACGCTCGCCTCGACCTCGAGGCAATTTTACACCCCAAGATTTCAATCGAAACAAAGTGCCGAGCAAATGACGCCGGCGGAAAATATCAGATAATTGTGGTGCCCTTATTAGTCGAGTCGGCGCTTAGAGACTTCGTCGACAGGATTCTGGTCGTGGACTGCAGCAAGGAAGTTCAGATCAAGCGGCTAATAAAACGCGATAATGAATCGGTAGCGCAGGCGCTGCGTATCATCGCGGCACAGGCCAGTCAGGAAAGCCGTCTGGAAATCGCCGATGACGTTATTCGCAATGACGAAGGAATCGACGCGACGCAGATTAAGGTTACTGAGCTACATCGACGCTATCGTCGCTTGGCATCGAATTGATGCCTTCCCAAAAAAATCGACTTCGCCCTATAGCGTCAACTATTTGCTACGGCCCACGGTCTAGAGCAAAATAGCCCGATGGCTAAACCTGCTGGAAAAATCACTGCTCAGCCTGCCCCGGGCATCGCACACTATGAACAGCCGGTTTCCGAGCGTATGCGGACGTTTCTCAGGCTTGAGTTTCTGTATCATCCGATGCTCAAGAACAGTGAAAAAGATGATGACTGGGCAACCCGTGACACGATATCCACGCTGTTGGAAATTCAGGCCATTCTCCTGCGAGGTGATGTCCGAAGCGAGGTATTGAGCGAGTTGGACCATCAAATCAGTGCTTTCGAGCGATTTCAAACCCATTCCGGCGTTGATGGTGGCCGCTTGGGAAATCTAATGGATAATTTATCCAAAACCCGCGAGCAGATCTCGCTTATCGGAACCGGCTTTCTACAACCCCTAAAAGACAGCGATTTTCTAAATGCGATCAAGCATAGAAGCGCTATCCCGGGTGGCACCTGTGAATTCGACCTGCCGGAGTACAGCCATTGGTTGCGGCAACCCATAGCTCGACGACAGCAAGACCTCACCGAGTGGATACAAACCGTTAGAACGCTTTGTGATGGCGTTAGTGAAGTACTTTGGCTAATACGAGAAAGTGCGCAGCCAACGCACAGAAAGGCTATAAACGGCATGTACCAACACAATATGCAGAAAAACGGCAATTGCCGGTTATTAAGGCTGAGTCTTGCTGAAGATTCGCCACTGTTCCCGGAGATTAGTGGCAGTCAGCACCGTTTTACGGTTCGCTTCCTGGAGTGGTCAACCGTCGACAGTCGCGCCATCCAGACCGGACATGACGTGCCATTCCAGCTCTCAATTTGCTGAGTTTTCCTGGCCCGACCTAATGCCGCCGCAGTGCTTTCACCACGGGGGCATCAGCCGGCAATAATTCGTTTGCATCGAGCAGCTCCGTTGGCACCCAGCGCAACTCTTGTCCCTCTCGACCGATTGGGTCGCTGTTCCACTCACTAACAATAAAGAACTCGATAGTGACGATTCTGTCCTCATATTCGTGTCGTAAATTCATGAACGAAGACGAAGTCGTAACTTCGATACCGAGTTCCTCCGCGAGTTCTCTCGACAGGGCTTTCTGAGCTGTCTCACCAGAGATGATTTTGCCCCCTGGAAATTCCCACAGGCCGTGAAACGGTCCGCCATCCAAACGCTCCGCGATCAAAATTCGACCTTGAGAATCGCAGAGTATCCCGGCCGCAACGTCGAAGTGATTCATGACGTTCGAACTAAGCGTGCAGTTGGCCGCAGCACTGCTTGAATTTCTTACCCGAACCACATGGGCAAGCCTCATTGCGACCGACTTTTCGTCTATCGCGGACAAATGGCTCAGCCGGTGGCAGCCCTGCCGGTTGAGATGCTTTGCCATGCTCGTCCAACGCACTCGACTCAGCATGCTGAAACTTCATTGAATCGGCTGACTGCTTGCGTTCCGCCATTTCATCGAGATCTTTTTCGCCCCGGATGCGGATACGGGAAAGAATACTGATCGTGTCATGTTTGACCTGCTCGAGCATAGTGCCGAACATTTCGAATGCCTCCCGTTTGTACTCTTGTTTCGGATTCTTTTGTGCGTAGGAGCGCAATCCGATGCCCTGGCGCAGGTGATCCATGGAGGCCAGATGTTCTTTCCAATGATGGTCCAGCTGGTGCAGCATCACTTTCTTTTCAACGCTGCGCATCAGATCTGCACCAATATCGCCAACCCTTTTTTCGTAGCTGTCCTGTGCCTCTTTGATACACTTTTCGACAATACCTTCGGCGCTAATGGTCTTATTATCTCGCGTCCAGCGAGCGACATCCGCTCTGACTCCATACTCGGACTCAAGCGCCTGAGTTAGGCCATCCGCATCCCACATTTCGTCTAGGCTTCCCGGTGGCACGTATTGCTCAACCGTTATTCCCACGACTTCCTCAAGAATCGCTGCTACGGACTCTTCGACCTCCTCCGCATCCATTAGCTCAGCGCGCTGGTGATAGACAACCTTGCGCTGATCGTTCGCCACATCGTCGTATTCGAGAAGGTTCTTTCGGATGTCGAAGTTATGCGCTTCAACTTTTCGTTGCGCACGTTCAATCTGGCGCGACAACAGCTTACTCTCTATCGCTTCACCTTCGCGCATACCAGCACGAGACAACAGGTTCTTAGTCCGTTCCGGATCCCCAAAAATACGCATCAATGTGTCTTCCATCGAGAGGTAAAATCTCGATGAGCCCGGGTCGCCTTGGCGTCCTGAGCGCCCTCTGAGCTGATTATCGATGCGCCTAGACTCATGGCGCTCTGTGCCAGTAATGTGCAAACCACCGGCCTCTAGAACCTGTTCATGGCGTTGCTTCCATTCACCTTCCACTACTACAGTATCGGCATCGTTGCCATATCGCTTTCGAGCGTCTTCCAGTGCGGCCTCAAGACTTCCGCCAAGTACAATATCGGTACCTCGACCTGCCATATTGGTCGCGATCGTAATCGCGCCAGGTCGACCTGCATTCTGTACTATTTGTGCCTCACGTTCGTGCTGCTTCGCGTTTAGGACGCTGTGCTTGATGCCCTTACCCTTCAGCAAGGAAGACAGTAACTCTGACGCCTCAATCGACGTGGTACCAACCAAAACAGGCTGGCCGCGTTCAGAGCAATCGACGACGTCTTCGATGATGGCCTCAAACTTATCTTTTTCGGTCAGGTATACGAGATCGGGTTGATCGTCGCGAATCATGTCTTTGTGCGTCGGAATAACGACAACTTCAAGTCCGTAGATTTGCTGGAACTCGAATGCCTCCGTATCGGCGGTACCGGTCATGCCGGACAGATTATTGTATAGACGAAAATAATTCTGGAACGTGATCGCTGCAACCGTCTGGTTTTCTTGCTTAATTGAGACGCCTTCTTTCGCTTCGATAGCCTGATGCAGACCATCGCCCCAACGGCGACCCGGCATTGTCCGTCCTGTAAATTCGTCAACGATGACAACTTCACCATCTTTTACGATGTACTCGACGTCACGCTGATACATGGCGTGAGCGCGCAGTGCCGAACCCAGGTGGTGTAGTAATTTAATATTGGCTGCGTCGTAAAGGCTTTCCCCTTCTGACAGTAAGCCGGTCTGGCTCATTAGGGCCTCAACTCGTGCGTGCCCCTCTTCGGTGATATGAGTTTGTTTTGCTTTTTCGTCGACAGTGTAGTCGCCGCGCTTTACGATTCTGCAGGCTGCAACCTTGCTTTCAATTGAAGTCATTACAAGGTCGGCGTCGCGTTGCTCGGCGATCTCGATCGCCTCATCAAGCGTTAATTCATCAGGCTCTTCGCCACTTATCGTGACCTTATTTCCAGGAATATCGTAGTTGCTGGGATCCTCAGTCTCTTCCTGCTTAATCAACTTCGGGATCATCTTGTTAATCTTTGCGTACAGATCTGTGTTGGATTCTGTCGGACCAGAAATAATCAACGGCGTCCGAGCTTCGTCAATCAGGATTGAGTCAACCTCGTCGACGATCGCGAAATTTAGCCCGCGTTGGGATTTGTCTGCAGTTGAGAATGCCAAGTTGTCTCGCAGGTAGTCGAAGCCGAGCTCATTGTTCGTCGCATACGTAATATCCCTCTTATAAGCCTCGCGTTTTTCATCGGACGTTTGACCACCTTTTGATACACCGACAGTCAACCCCAGAAATTCGTAAATAGGGCGCATCCAGTCTGCATCGCGTTGAGCAAGATATTCGTTGACCGTCACAATATGCACGCCGTCGCCACCGATCGCGTTGAGGTATGCCGGCAAAGTCGACATCAGCGTTTTACCCTCACCTGTGCGCATTTCGGCAATATTGCCAGCATGCAACACCATTCCACCGATTAGTTGAACATCGAATGGACGCATCTGCATTGTTCGCACGGAGGCTTCACGAACAACAGCGAATGCCTCGGGCAATAATTGCTGCAATGTTTCGCCATCGCTGTATCGCTGCCGAAACTCCGCTGTCTTGGCTTGCAGCGCGTCATCACTAAGCGCTTTGAGTTCCTCTTCAAGCGCATTAATAGCGGCAACGGATTTCGCGTACTGACGCACCAGACGCTCATTTCGGCTGCCAAATATGCGTGTCAGAAAATTGGCCACAAAGGGCTCCTAATATCGGGTCATACAAAGGCCGCTATTCTAGAAGCGGAGAGACAAATATCCAAGCGATGTCGCGATTTATGGGCGAATTAGCCGAACACAAGGAGCTACCCGATAATACGGATTCGCTCAGTAATGGCTGGGGTATGGGGCTGGCTTACTTCGTGGATTCGCGAATGAACTTCACCGGATTAACCCGGCTGCCGTTATGCAGCACCTCAAAATGCAGATTCGGGCCAGTAGCGCGCCCAGTTTTACCCATCAGAGCAACAATCTGCCCTTTCTTGACCTCATCTCCGACCGACACAAGGTTTTGTAAATTATGCGCATAGCGAGTCGAATACCCGCTACCATGATTGAGCTCCACCATGAGGCCATATCCATATCGGTCAGCAGACCACGTAACGATTCCATCGGCCACGGCCGCAATTTCTGCGCCACTTTTACCCGCAAAATCGATGCCGGTATGAATCGCTGCCTTTCCGGTGAACGGATCAGTTCGCTTGCCGAAATAAGAAGAAATCCAACCCGCACTGACAGGTCGACCTTGTGGGTAAACGCGATCTTTAAGGTTTTGGTTCATTAGCACGCTTTCGAGAACGTCGAGTTGCGCTTCACGATTGCTGAGTTGTTCGCCGAGCAAATTCATTGCATCAGGCATTTCGAGAACGGCGACGTTCGAGCCTGCTGACATCGGTTCTTCCGGTCCACCAACAGCTGGGTTGGAGTCAAAATCAAATTCGCCGTCGTCAATATTCGCCATATCGATCAACCGGCGACCCAGTGCATCCAGGCGAATCATGCGAGCGTTCATTTGTGCAACACGAATGGACAGCGCGTCCAACGTATCTTCGTTTTCCTGGCGGATAGTGTTAATGCTGGTGCGCTGCTCGTCCAACTTACCAGTGAGTCCCTGAAATTCCTCTAAACTTACTCCAGACCCAGTGCGTAACGCATGCCATGAGCCAACCGCAAAACCTGCACTTACTATGAGTGCAGCAACGACGGCGATAGACAGACCAGCCGTCACGCCAGTCAAGCTCACCTGCCGAGGTGATCTGAACCCCTTACCAAAAATAACTACATTCATTTAGTACGCCCTAGACGCGCCTCTATCGATCGCATCGGTGTTGTGCAAGTTGCGAAGTCACGGACCATTAGTCCGCATTCACTTGTTCCTGTTGTTACAAACTTGCTATCCAAGCTCACTCCAGTAGCCCCGCTGCTTTAGGAGTTT